>Ga0209087_1000257_pt1 | contig 34886 bp, 36 predicted proteins | sample S_130805_EF_Meta_FD_187321 | JGI IMG/M metagenome (GOLD analysis project Ga0209087, IMG submission 187321) | Freshwater microbial communities from Lake Simoncouche, Canada to study carbon cycling - S_130805_EF_MetaG (SPAdes) (version 2) | ecosystem: Environmental > Aquatic > Freshwater > Lake ... | reverse complement strand
GTAGGCGAGGGCATCGGCGTGGGCGATGTGCACCACCGGATGCTGATCGCGGCCCTTGATCGAACTGCCGGGTCCCTCCGGGTGGCGCCAGTTCGCCCCCGCCACGTATTGCCACCAGCGATAGGGATCGCCTTGCCCCACGGGCCCTGGTGGTGGCACGAACACGATCGATGCCGGCTGCAGCAGCTCCGGCAGGGCATCGGGGTAGGCGGCCGGATCGGCGGGCCGTTCCGCCAGGGTGATGTGGCCGGTGGCCTTCACAAACTTGCGGAACTGGGCGTTGGTCACTGTGGTGCGGTCGATCCAGAAGCCATCCACCTCCACCGGATGGGCCGGGGCCTCTTCGTCGTAGTGCTGGTCGGAGCCCATCTGGAAGCGGCCGCCAGGGATCCACACCATCTCCCGCGCCGGTGGCCGGCCCGGCGGGCTCATGCCCGATCCTCCGCCCAGGGCTTCCGCCGTTCCAGTTCGTCTTCCAGCCGCCGTTCCGCTTCGATTTCGCGGCCCAGAAAGAGGTTGAGGAAGGTGCGGATCAGCGCCACCACCCCCAGCTGGATCAGGTGGGTGGGGGAGGGGCTCACCGTGGTGGCCACGATGTCGGCCCCCAGCTGGAACTCCAGGGCCAGGGCCAGCCAGCTGCCGAAGGTGAGCCGCGCCCGGTTCGAGGGCCGCTGCGGCAGCCGCCGCCCCAGCCCAGGCAGGGCATCACGGCTGATCGCCAGCAGGCCGCTCAGCACCGTGAGCACCGAGAGGGATTCCAGCAGCAGGGAGGTGGCCTGGGCCAGGGGCAGCAGCACCTCTTCGGCTGCCGCGGTTGTGAACGCCATGGACATCCTGGGCCGCCGTTGCAGGCTAGGCGGGCTCCCCGGCTTGGCCAACCCGACGAACCCCGGGAACGCTGCTACGTTTCGGGTCCTTCGCGGCCGCTCCTTGGGCAGCCAGCCGCCCCACCGTTCCCCGGCCCCCTCGACAGCCGCCTCGCCCGCCGGTGCCCTTCCCGCCGGTGGAGCCCTCGCGGCCGGTGAACCGGTTCACGCGGGAGGAACAGTTCCAGCGGGCATCGATCCGGCGGGAGAAACCGTTGGGGCGGGAAGCGCAGTTGCTGCCGAGCCCGGCCAGGGGGGCGGCCCCGTGGGGGAGTCCGCCTCGCTCCCTCCGGACCCAGGCGCAACCAAGCTCGACGCGGTGGTGCCCGCCGCTGCGGCAGAGCCTGGGCCAGCGGTTCCAGTGGGAAACGAATCCTCCCTTCCCTTCCCTGCGTCTGCCCAGGGCCTTTCGGCGGCCGCTTCGGTGCGCCAACTGCTCGACAGCCTCAACCGGGAGCAGCGCCGCAACCAGGAACTGCTGGCTTCCCTAGCCTTCGCCCTGCGTAGCTTCACCAACCTCAGCCGTTTCCTCGAGTTGGTGCCGGTGGTCGCCTCCCGGCTGGTGGAGGCCGAGGGGGCCGTGCTGGTGGTGTTCCACCCCGATGGGCGCCTCTGGCGGGAGCAGCTTCAGGGTTCCCCCGGGGAGGGCTGCGCCGAGGCGCTGCGCCAGCTCGCCGCCCTCAGCGACAGCCAGCTCCAGGCTCAGCCCGGTGATCAAGGGGTGGTCGCCCTGCTGGACCCCCTGCTGCATCGTCTGCTCGGCCCGGCCCGGGTTATCGCCACCTCGGTGGTGGCCCGCAGCCACATGCGGGGCCGGCTTTATGTGTTCAGCGCTCGGCGGGGCTTCAGTTGGAGCGAGGTGCACCGTCGCCATTTCCAGCTGGTGGCCGACCTCACCGGTGTGGCTTTGGAGAATGAACTGCTCCAGGAGGACATGCGGCGCCATGAGCGCATCGATCGCCAGCTGAGCATCGGTGGCGAGATCCAGGCCCAGCTCCTCCCCGACCATTGCCCCACGATCGAGGGGGTAGACCTAGCCGCCCGCTGCCGTCCGGCCTTCCAGGTGGGCGGCGACTATTACGACTTCATCCCCACCCGTCCCCAGGCGATCGGCCGGCGCCGCGAGCGGGGACGCTGGGCCCTGGTGATGGGGGATGTGATGGGCAAGGGGGTGCCCGCCGGCCTGCTGATGACCCTGCTGCGGGGCATGCTGCGGGCCGAGGTGCTCAGCGGCCTGCCGCCGGATCGGATCCTCCACGACCTCAACCAGCTGGCCCAGGAGGACCTGGCCCATTCGCACCGGTTCGTGACCCTCTTCTATTCCGATTACGACCCCCGCAGCCGTCTGCTCCGCTATGCCAACGCCGCCCACAATCCTCCCTTGATCTGGCGGTGCCAGGCCGGCTCGGTGGAGCGCCTCGATGCGCCGGGCCTACTGATCGGCCTCCAGAGCGAGGCCGAATATGGCTGCGGCCAGAAGGTGCTGGAGCCCGGCGATGCCCTTCTCTATTACACCGATGGCGTCACCGAAGCCACCGGCCTCGGAGGGGAACGCTTCGATGAGGAGCGGCTGGTGGGGGCCTTCCAGGCCGCCGCCCGCGCCGGCCTTGGGGCCCAGGGGATTCTTGATCAGCTCTTCGCCCGGCTGGATCGCTTCGTGGGCACGGATCGCCAGCTGGAGGACGACGCCTCGATGGTGGTGCTCAAGGTGCGGGAGGAGGTGATGTTGCCGCCCCTGCCGATCGGCTGAGCGGTGGCCACGGTGGTGGCGATCCAGGTTCCCCGGGCCCCGGTGGCAAGCTGAGGACTGCCTGAGTCCCCTGTCCATGGCTGCTGCATCCCCTGCCTCCCCGGTCCCTGCTGATGGCGGCAGTGCCGGTGTGACCGGTGGCTCGGCGGCCGGCTGGAGCGATCGCTTCGACCAGGGGCTCCATCCGGCGATCGAGCGGTTCAATGCCTCGATCGGTTTCGACATCGCCCTGCTGCAGCAGGATCTCGATGGCTCCATCGCCCACGCCCGCATGCTCGGGGTCTGCGGCGTGATCAGCCCCGAGGAGGCCGTCCGCTTGGAGGAGGGCCTCGAGCAGGTGCGTTGTGAGGCGGCCGCCGGTGAGTTCCAGCCTGGCATCGAGGCCGAGGACGTGCACTTCGCCGTGGAGCGGCGCCTGATCGAGCTGCTGGGTGCCCTCGGCAAGAAGCTGCACACCGGCCGCAGCCGCAATGACCAGGTGGGCACCGATGTGCGCCTCTGGCTGCGGGACCGGATCGATGCCATCGATGGTGCCCTGCTGCGCTTCGAGTCCGCCCTGCTGGCCCAGGCCGAGGCCCATGCCGACACCCTCATCCCCGGCTACACCCATCTGCAGCGGGCCCAGCCCCTGGCCCTGGCCCACCACCTGCTCGCCTACATCGAGATGGCCGAGCGCGACCGCCAGCGCCTCGCTGATGTGCGCCGTCGCGTCAACATTTCGCCGCTCGGGGCAGCCGCCCTGGCCGGCACGCCGGTGCCGATCGACCGCCGCCACACCGCCGCCACCTTGGGGTTCGACGACGTTTACGCCAACAGCCTCGATGCCGTGTCGGATCGGGATTTCGCCGTGGAATTCATGGCCGCTGCCAGCCTCGTGATGGTGCATCTCAGCCGCCTGAGTGAGGAGGTGATCCTCTGGGCCAGCGAGGAATTTGGCTTCGTGGCCCTCACCGACCGCTGCGCCACCGGCAGCAGCCTGATGCCCCAGAAGAAGAACCCCGATGTGCCCGAACTGGTGCGGGGTAAGAGCGGCCGGGTGTTTGGCCACCTGATCGGGCTGCTCACGATGATCAAGGGCCTGCCCCTCGCTTACAACAAGGACTTCCAGGAGGACAAGGAGGCCCTCTTCGACGGCGTGGCGACCTGCCTGGATTGCCTGGAGGCGATGGCCATCCTGTTCGAGGAGGGTCTGGAGTTCCGTCCCGCTCGGTTGGAGGAGGCGGTGGGCCGCGATTACTCCAATGCCACCGATGTGGCGGATTACTTGGTGGCCCGGGGCGTGCCCTTCCGCGAGGCCTATCAGCTGGTTGGGTCGCTGGTGAAGAGCTGCCTGCGGGAGGGGTTGCTGCTGCGGGAGCTGCCGCTGGAGCGCTGGCAGTCGCTCCATCCGGCCTTCTCTGCCGATATCTATGCCGCTATCGAACCTCGCCAGGTGGTGGCCGCCCGCCGCAGTGAGGGGGGCACCGCCTTCGAGCAGGTGCGGCTCCAGCTCCAACGGGCCCGCCGGCGGCTCACGCCAACGGAGGAGGTTCCGGGCTGAGGCCCTCCTTGCGTGCGTGCGTGACGACGCCCTATAGACGGATCCAAGCCTGGGTTCCCGGGTCTAATCTGTGAAGGTCATAGGCGCATCTGCGCCCTCCGGTCCCCCCTGGACGTTCCGTGAGCATCTTTGTCGGCAATCTTCCCTTCCGCGCTGAGCAGGAAGACGTGATCGAGCTCTTTGCCTCCTATGGCGAAGTGGCCAACTGTTCCCTCCCCCTTGAGCGGGATACGGGTCGCAAGCGTGGTTTCGCCTTCGTGGAGATGGCCGATCCCGAACTGGAAACCAAGGCTATCGATGCCCTGCAGGGTGCCGAGCTGATGGGGCGTCCACTCCGCATCAACAAGGCTGAGCCCCGCAGTGGCGGTGGTGGCGGTGGCGCTCCCCGCCGCGGCGGCTATGGCGGCGGCGGCGGTGGTGGCTACGGCGGCGGTTATGGCGGCGGTGGCGGCGGTTACTCCCGTTCCGGCGGTGAAGGCGGCGGCTATGGGTCCGGTGCTCGCGACTGGGAAGATCGCAGCGGTGGCGACCGATCCAGCGATGGTTTCGATGCGGGCCGGGCCCGCCGCCGCCGCTCCGGCGGCGGCGATGCCGGTGGTTATGGCGGTGGTGGCGACTACGGCGGCGCCGAAGTCTGAAGACACCGGTGCTGGCTGCGCTCCGCCTTGCCTGGCGGGATCACCAGGATCAGAGGCCCCGCTCTTCCAATTGCAGGGCCGCAGCATCCAGCACCTCGGGGCCGGCCCCGAGGGCTCCTGCCGCACGGGTGAGCTGGCTGCGCCACGGGCGCGCCCCCGGCACCCCTTCCACCACGTGCACCAGGTGGCGGGCGATCGCCCAGAGGCGTCCGCCCCCGGCTCTCCACCGCTCCGCGTGGGGGATCAGGCCCCGCACCACGCTCGAGGCCCGCGCCGGTTCATGGCTGCGGTCAGCGAAGAGGTCGCTGTCCACTCCGCTCCAACGCAGCGGGTGGCCATAGGCGGCCCGGCCCACCATCACCCCATCCACGTGGGCGAGCTGGGCCCGGCAGGTGGCCGGATCCTCCAGGCCGCCATTGAGTTCGATGAGCAGCCGGGGGCGCTCCGCCTTGAGCCGATGCACCAGGTCCCAACGCAGCGGTGGGATGGTGCGGTTCTGTTTCGGGTCCAGCCCATCCAGCCAGGCCTTGCGGGCATGCACGGCGAAACGGATGGCGCCGCCTCCCGCCACCGTGTCCACGAAGTGAAGCAGGTGCTCGAAGGAATCCAGGTCGTCGATGCCGATGCGGTGCTTCACCGTCACCGGCAGCTGGCTGGCCGCCGCCATCGCCTCCACGCAGCGGGCCACCCGCTCCGGTTCGGCCATCAGGCAGGCGCCGAAGCGGCCCTGCTGAACCTTCTCGCTTGGGCACCCCACATTGAGGTTGATCTCGTCGTAGCCCCAGTCGGCCCCCAGCCGGGCCGCCTCCGCCAGCAGAGCGGGGTCGTCCCCGCCCAGCTGCAAGGCCAGGGGGTGTTCCTGGGGATCGAACCCGAGCAGGCGGTCCAGCCGCTGCTGCGACTCAGCAGCCCGCGATGAGCTCAGGTCGGCGCGGATGTGATGCAGGGCCCGGGCCACCACCATCTCGCTGGTGAGCAGGCAGCGGCGGCTCACCTGCCGCATCAGCAGCCGGAAGTGGCGGTCGGTGCAATCCAGCATCGGCGCCACACTGAAGCGGTAGGCGTGCTCCATCCCCCCATGCTGCCCAGCCGAGCGTCCGTGGTGGTGGCCGGCGGTGGCCCCGCCGGCTACATGGCCGCCATTGCGGCGGCCGAAGCCGGTGCCTCCGACCTGCTGATTCTCGAGGCCACCCCCGAGCCGCTCCACAAGGTGCTGATCAGCGGCGGCGGTCGTTGCAATGTGACCCACGCCTGCTGGGATCCCCGCGCCCTGGTGGGTCATTACCCCCGAGGTGGTCAGGCCCTGCGGGGCCCCTTCTCCCGCTTCGCCACCGGGGATACGGTGGCCTGGTTCGCCGACCACGGCCTGGAGCTGGTGGAGGAAGCCGATGGGCGCCTCTTCCCCCGTTCCAATCGCTCCAGTTCCGTGGTGGACACCCTGCGCCAGGCGGCCCGGCGGGCCGGCGTTCTCACCGTGGAGGGCCAGGCACTGCAGGCTGCCGCTCCCCTGGCCGGCGGCGGCTTCTGCCTGCGGCTGCGGGGTGGCGTCGAGCTGGAGGCCGATCGCCTGGTGCTCGCCACCGGTAGCCACCCCAGCGGGCTGCGGATCGCGGAGGCGCTGGGCCATGGCCGGGTGCCGCCCGTGCCTTCTCTGTTCACCATGGCCCTGGAGCCCCATCCGCTGGTCGCCCTGGCCGGGGTCGTGGCTGATCCGGTGGTGCTGGAGCTGGAGGCGCCGTCGGCCCTTGGGGAGGCCTCCGGGGGGCGCCGGCGGGGCGAGCGGCACCGTCAGCAGGGTCCGCTGTTGATCACCCATTGGGGCTTTAGTGGTCCTGCCATCCTGCGTCTCACCGCCTTCGCCGCCCGCGACCTGCGCCAGTGGGGCTATCGAGCCCAGCTCCGCATTGATTGGACTGGAGGTCTTGATCCGGCGGAGTTGGAGGGGCGTTTCCGTGCTGCCAGGCTCGAGCTGGCCCGCCGGCAACTGGGCACGACGCGTCCCTGGGCTTCGTTGGGGCGCCGCCTCTGGCTCCATCTGCTCGAGGTGAGCGGTGTGGATGGAGCCCAGCGTTGGGCCGATCTGGGGCGGAACCAGCAGCGCGACCTGATGGCGGTCCTGCGGGAGAGCCGTTACGCGATCACGGGTCGGGGACCCTTCGGCGAGGAGTTCGTGACGGCCGGCGGCATCCCCCTGGGGGAGGTGAACCTGGCCACGATGGAGAGCCGCAAGCAGCCAGGCTTGTTTCTGGCCGGCGAGATTCTCGATGTGGATGGGGTGACCGGTGGCTTCAACTTCCAGCATTGCTGGAGCTCCGGTTGGCTGGCTGGCCAGGCCATAGCCGGATCCTGATGGAAGGCTGGGTCCCGGCGAAGCACTCAACGAATATTTTCAAACACCGAGAACATCGGTAGGTACATGGCCAGCAGGATGGACCCCACGATTCCCCCCACGACCACGATCATCACGGGTTCGATCATGGAGGTGAGGGTTTTGATGGTGGTGGAAACTTCGTCTTCATAGAAGTCAGCAACCTTGGAGAGCATGGCGTCCATTTCGCCGGTTTCCTCGCCGATGGCCAGCATGCTCACCATCATGTCGGGAAAGACACGCTTAAGGGCAAGAGCCGTGCTCAAGGGCACGCCCTCGCTGATGTCATTGCGGGAATTGCTGATCGCGTCCCCCACCACGGAATTGGTGGTGGTGTCATGCAGAATTTCAAGCGACATCAGGATCGGAACGCCGGCCTTGGAGAGGGAACTCATGGTGCGGCAGAACTGGGCCGAAGCGGTTTTCTGGAGAAGGTCGCCGAACAATGGCATTTTCAGCAGGATGCCATCCACCTGCCGGCGACCCACCGGTGAGGCGTAGTAACGACTGAAGGCATAGACGCCGAGGATGATGCCACCAACCAAAAAGATGGAGAATGAGGAGCGCAGCAGCTTGCTCAGGTTGAGCATCATCTGCGTAAACAAGGGCAGTTCGGCGCCGAGCTGATCAAAGATGTCGGCGAAGGTGGGGATCAGGAAGATGGTCATCCCCAGAAACACCAGAATTGCAATCACCAGCACCGTGACCGGGTAGCCCATGGCGGCTTTCAATTGATTCTGCAGCCGTGCGTTCTCCTCCAGGAGTTTGGCCAGGCGCTTGAGGGTTTCGTCGAGCACCCCGCCCGCCTCACCCGCTTCCACCATGGCGATGCTGAGGTTGTCGAACACCTTCGGCCAGCTCCGCATGGCCGAGCCGAGGCTGCCACCCTGGTTGACCTCATCGGTCATGGCCGTGAGGGCGCGGCGGAACAGGGCGGATTTCTGCTGTCGACGCATGAGATCAAGACTGCGCATGATCGGTACGCCGGCATCAACCATCGCGGAAAGCTTGTTGGCAAACAGCGCCTTTTCCTTGACACTGATCTTTGATTCAAACAGGTTATTCCAGTCAATTCCCGTTGCCGGCTTGTTGGCGAGTACCGGCTTGTTGGTTTCCTTCCGGACCAGCGTGGTGGGGAGGATGCCGCGGCTGCGGAGGTTCCTTCGAGCTTCAGCGGGGCTGGAAGCTTCTAGGGACACTTCCCGCTTTCGGCCGCTGCGGGTGGCGTAGGTCACCAGAAAGGTGGTCATCGCATTAGGTGGCGGTTACGGGGGTCAGGGTGATCAGGTCTGCTCCAGCAGGCGGGAGAGTTCATCGGGTCTGGTGGTCTTCAGCATGGCTTCCTCGGCGGTGATTCTGCTGGCCTGCACCAGGTTGGCCAGGGAGCGCTCAAGGGTCTGCATGCCGTATTGGGCACCGGTCTGAATCATGGAGTAGAGCTGGGCCGTCTTGCCCTCGCGGATCAGGTTGGCGCAGGCCGGCGTATTGACCATGACCTCCAGGGCCATCACCCGGCCGAAGGACCCGGCCACGGGCCGGATCGTCTTGCAGAGGGTCTGGGAGAACACCGCCAGGAGGCTGGAGCTCAGCTGAACGCGGATCTGGGTCTGCTGTCCGGCGGGGAACACATCCACCATCCGGTCCACGGTCTGGGAAGCGGAACTGGTGTGGAGTGTGCCGAAGACCAGGTGGCCCGTTTCGGCAGCCGTAATGGCGAGCTGGATGGTTTCGAGGTCGCGCAGCTCACCGACGAGGATCACATCGGGATCTTCCCGCAGGGCCGCACGCAGGGCGTTGGCAAAGCTGCGGGTGTCCTCATTCACTTCACGCTGGTGGATCAGTGACCTGTCGTTCTGATAGGTGAATTCAATCGGATCCTCGATGGTGAGAATATGTTCCGCGCGGGTGTGGTTGATGTTGTCGAGCAGGGCGGCCAGGGTCGTGGTCTTGCCGGAGCCGGTCGGCCCTGTGACTAGCACCAGGCCCTTGGGTTTTCGGGTCATCTCCTCCACCACCGGGGGAAGGCCAAGTTTTTCCATGGGTGGGATGTTGCTGCCGAGGGCCCTGAGGCAGGCGGCGTAACTTCCCTTCTGGCGGTAGACATTGATTCGGAACCGCGACACCCCGCGCAGTCCATAGGAGCAGTCGAGCTCCCAGGTCTGCTCGAGCTGTTTGCGCTGGGCGTTGTTCAGCAGGGAAAAGATCAGCCGGTTGCAGGTGTCTTCGGTGAGGTTGAAATCCTTGCGAATTGGTCGCAACTGGCCATTGAAGCGGCCGTAGGGGGGGTGACCGGTGGCCAGATGCAGGTCACTGCCCCCATCTTTCACCAGCTCGGTCATCAGGTCTTCAATGGTGAAATCCATGATCTACATGCTGCGCTCCCGTAGACAGTACGGGCATTCCAGCCATTCGTCCTGAAGGCCGGCTCCGCATCCCTGGCAGGTGAGGGTGTTGAGGGCGCGGGCCCGCCGCTCGGATTCCAGGCCGCTGTCGGTGAGGAGCATCCGCTCCACCTCCTCGAGACTGGTGAGTCCCTGGCGCACCAGTTCAAGGCCGTATCCCAGCAGGGTCTTCATGCCGGCCTCCAGGGCCAGGCGTCGCAGCTCCTGGGTGCTGGCCCGCTTCGCTACGGAAGAGGAGAGGGACTCGGTCATCGTGAGAATTTCGTAAACCCCCACCCTTCCGGAGTAACCCCTGCCCTGGCAGGAGGGGCAGTTGTCTTCGCTGCCGGGAGCCGCGATGCAGGGTCGGTAGAAGGTGATCTTGGTTTCACGGCTGGCCACCAGGCCGAAGCGGGCCAGCTCCTCCGCGCTGGGGTGATGGTCCACGCGGCAATCGGGGCAGAGCCGCCGCACCAGGCGTTGGGAAACGACCCCAAGCAGGGAGGCGCTGACCATGAAGGGTTCCACCCCCATCTCATCCAGTCGGGCAAAGGCGCTCACGGCGTCGTTGCAGTGGAGGGTGGTGAGCACCAGGTGGCCGGTGAGGGCCGCCTCAATGGCCGTGCGGGCGGTTTCCAGGTCGCGTGTTTCACCCACCAGCAGCACGTCGGGGTCCTGGCGCATGAAGGCCCGCAGGGCGGTGCTGAAGTCGAGGCCCTTGTCCCGGTTCACCTGGGTCTGGGTGATTCCCTTGAGCGTGTACTCGATCGGATCTTCCACCGTGGAGATGTTGATCGTTGGGTCGTTCCGTTCCGCCAGCAGGGCGTAAAGGGTGGTGGATTTGCCGGATCCGGTCGGACCGGTCACCAGAATCATTCCGAAGGGTTTGTTGCCCATGTCGCGCAGGGTGGCCCTGGCCAGGGGGTCGGTGATCAGGGTGTCGAGTCCGAGTTGGGTGGCGCCGCTGTCGAGTAGCCGAAGCACCACCTTTTCGCCGTGGCGGCTCGGCAGGGTACTCACCCGGAAATCCATAGTGCGCCCTCGGAATGCCCGCCGGATCCTTCCGTCCTGGGGCAGCCGGCGTTCGGAGATGTCGAGGTCCGCCATGATCTTCAACCGGGAGGTCACCGCCGGGATCAGGGACTTGGGCAGGGTCTCGACCGAGCGCAGCACGCCGTCCTGGCGGAAGCGGATCAATAGGCCGTTTTCCTGGGGTTCAACGTGGATGTCGCTCACGCCGTTGGTGAGCGCTTCGATCAGGATCCGATCCACCAGGCTCAGCACCGGGGAGAGGGTTTCCTGGCGACTGCTGGCTTCGAGATCCTCGTTGCTGATCGGATCTACGGGGGTGTTGGCCGGCCCACTCAGATCAATGCCCGCGAAGATGGAGCTTTCACGATCGTTGGCGCGGGCCTGCATCTCGGTGCCGGGTGGTGGAAGGGTTTGGGGATGTTGTGCCTGGGACTCGCCCAAGGCTGGGTGGTGATCGGAACGGGACTTGGCTTTGAGGGTATTCGGTTCCTCGGCTCTGTGATGGCAGCGGTGGTGGGGGCGGAGGCGGAGCCCCGTTGCCAGGTGTGATTCAGGTCACCTTTGGGCGTCGTTTCGCAGTGAACGACCCCGGTGACGCTGTGCTGCGCCGCCGAAGACCCGGCGCCCTCACCGCGTTACCGAGGTGCGGGCTTCCGCCGCTTGTGGGGGGGTGGCCCGGCGAAGCAACATGAGCGGATCGAAACGCATGTTCTGCAAACATGAGCGGCGACCCCAACCAGGCCGGCGGTGCCGGTAGCGAAGCCCAAGACCAATCCGGGCAGGCCCCGGCGGCCGGATTTCCGGCTGACGCGGAGGCGGTTCCATCCCAGGAGTTTGGCGGGGAGGCCGTTTCCGATCAAGGTGGGAACTCCCCGCAGTCCCCGGCGGCGGTTGCCGATCCGGTGGCTGCCGCTGCCACGGCGGAACCTGGGGCTGAAGCCGGAGCTCCCTCCCGCCTGAAGGAGCTCGAGGCCGAGCTGGCTTCCCTTCGGGTGGAGCACCAGACCGTGCGCGATCAGTACATGCGGATCGCCGCCGATTTTGACAACTTCCGCAAGCGCCAGAGCCGCGACCAGGAGGATCTGCGCATCCAGATTGCCTGCAACACCCTCAGCGAGATCCTGCCGGTGGTCGACAACTTCGATCGGGCCCGCCAGCAGCTCAATCCCGAGGGCGAGGAGGCCCAGAGCCTGCATCGCAGCTACCAGGGCCTCTACCGCCAGCTGGTGGATGTGTTCAAGCAGCTGGGGGTTTCGCCGATGCGGGTGGAGGGCGAACCGTTCGATCCGACCCTGCATGAGGCCGTGCTGCGCGAACCCAGCGAGCAGCATTTCGAGGATGTGGTGATCGAGGAACTGCAGCGGGGCTACCACCTCCATGGCCGCGTCCTGCGGCATGCCCTGGTCAAGGTATCGATGGGTCCGGGGCCTGGGGGCACGGTTGCTTCCGGCGAGGAGCAGGCCGGCTGATGGCCGACTACTACGCCCAGCTGGGGGTCGGCCGCGACGCCGACGCCGACACCATCAAGCGGGCCTATCGCCGCTTGGCTCGTCAGTACCACCCGGATGTGAACAAGGATCCCGGGGCGGAGGACCGCTTCAAGGAGATCGGTCGGGCCTACGAGGTGCTCAGCGACCCCCAGACCAAAGGCCGCTACGACCAGTTCGGTGAGGCTGGCCTCGGGGGTGGGGGCGGCATGCCCGACATGGGCGACATGGGTGGCTTCGCCGACCTGTTCGAAACCTTCTTCAGCGGCTTCGGCGGTGCCTCCGCAGGAGGCCCCCGCCGCCGGGGCCCGCGCCAGGGCGACGATCTCCGCCTTGATCTCACGATCGACTTCAGCGAGGCTGTGTTTGGGGTGGAGAAGGAGGTGCAGCTGCGCCACCTGGAAACCTGCGGTACCTGCAGCGGTTCCGGCGCTAAGGCCGGCAGCGGTCCCACCACCTGCGGCACCTGTTCCGGCGCCGGCCAGGTGCGACGGGCCACCCGCACGCCCTTCGGCAGCTTCACCCAGGTGGCCCCCTGCCCCACCTGCGAGGGCACCGGCCAGACCATTGCCGACCCCTGCACCGCTTGCCAGGGCCAGGGGCTGCAGCAGGTGACCAAGAAGCTGCGCATCAACATTCCCGGCGGTGTCGACACCGGCACGCGCCTGCGGGTGGCCAACGAGGGGAACGCCGGCCAGCGGGGCGGACCTCCCGGCGACCTTTACGTGTTTCTGGGCGTGCGGGCTCACCCCGAATTGCGTCGGGAGGGCACCACGATCCACTCGGAGCTCAACCTGAGCTATCTGCAGGCAATCCTGGGGGACACCATCGAGGTGGAGACCGTGGACGGCAAGGAATCCCTCGAGATCCCTCCCGGCACCCAGCCCGCTGCCGTGCTCACCCTCAAGGGCAAGGGGGTGCCGCGGCTGGGCAATCCCGTGGCCCGCGGCAACCACCAGTTCACCGTGAAGGTGCAGCTGCCCACCCGGCTCAGCGGCGAGGAACGTCAGCTGCTGGAGCAGCTCGCCGGCCATCACAGTCGCAAGGATCAGAAGCCACCCCACAAGAGCGGCCTGTTCGGCGGCCTCTTCGGCGGTTGATCGCGATGCAGGAGCCGCACCTCGATCTGCGCGGCACCCCCTGCCCGCTCAACTATGTGCGTGCCCGCCTGGCCCTGGAGAAGGTGCCGGAGGGGGGCCATCTGCTGCTGGATCTCGATGCCGGAGAGCCCGAGCGCATGGTGGGGGAGGGGCTTCGTGGCGACGGCCATGGGGTGGAGCGGATCGAGGCCGGGGATTCCGGCTCGGTAGGGGTGCGGTTGCGGATCCGTCGTGGTTGAGTCCCCCGGGGCTTCTCGGTCATGCCGGCAGGGCCCAGCTGAGGACGACCGACTCTCGGGTCGGGTGGTGGCTCTGCAGGCCAACTACTGCCGGGTCGAGCTCGACAGTCCAGGCCCTGGCGGATGCCGCCGGCTTCTCTGCACGCGCCGCAGTCGCCTCGACCACGAGGGCCTGCAGGTGTGGGTGGGGGATCGGGTGCGGCTGGAGGGCATCGACTGGGGTGCGGGCCGAGCCGCCGTGGCCCGGGTGGAGCCCCGCCACAACCTGCTGCAGCGCCCCGCCGTGGCCAATGTGGCTCGGGTGGTGGTGGTCACCGCGTTGGCGGAACCCGACCTCGATCCGCTGCAACTCACCCGTTTCCTGGTGTCCGCCGAGGGCACTGGCGCGGCGGTGGATTTGGTGCTTGGCAAGGCGGATTTGATGGCGGAGCCGGCCCTGCGGGAGGCTTGCCGTGGCTTCGAAGCCTGGGGCTATCGGGTCTTTCCCCTCTCGACCCGCACCGGTCTGGGGCTGGACGACCTGCGGCGGCACCTTCGGGAAGGGGGGGGCATCACGGTGCTGTGCGGACCCTCCGGGGCCGGAAAGAGCAGTCTTTTGAATGCCCTGGCACCAGAGCTGGCCCTTAGGGTGGCGGCGGTTTCGGGAAGGCTTCAGCGGGGGCGCCACACCACCCGCCATGTGGAGCTGTTTCCGCTCCCGCCCCAGGCCGCGGCTGCGGATTCTCTAGCCCCGTTGGTTGCCACCCCAGTTCTCGTGGCTGATACCCCCGGTTTCAACCGGCCTGAGCTTCCCGCCGATCCTGTGGTGCTGGCGGAGGCGTTTCCAGAGATCCGGCAACGCCTGGCCTTGGGCCCATGCCGTTTCCGGAATTGTCGTCATCTGGGGGATCCGGGCTGCGCCATGGGCACGGACTGGCCCCGCTTCCCCCTCTATCGCCAGTGTCTGGAGGAGGTGGAGACCACGGCTTCGGTGTCTTCCCGCCTGGCCACCACCACTCGGCGCCGCACGCCCCGACGCCAAACCAGCCAGGGCATCAGCCGCCCAGGCCGGGAAGATTCAGATTCAGATCCAGACCACCTGTGAGGTCTTCCATCCGCTCCCGCATGGTGCTGGTGGAGGCGTCGTAAGCATTCTTGAGGGCTTCGAACACGGCCGTTTCCACGGTGTTCACCGGCTGGCTGAGCAGGGCGGGATCTAGAGAAACCTTCAGGGGTTGCTGGTTCCCCGAGAGCCACACCTTGGCTAGGCCATCGGCGCTGCTGCCCTCGATCTCCATGGCGTCAAGGTCTTCCTGCAGTTTCTGGGCGTCCTGCTGGATCTGCTGGGCCTTGCGGAAGGCCTCGGTGAGCTGACCAAAGTTGGGAAGTCCGAAGCCGGCCACGACGCGTTGCGGGGGATGTGGTGGAAGGCTAGTCCCCGTCGGGCGGGAATCCCAGCCGTTTGACCTCTGGATGCAGGTCGATGCCGGTGGATTCCCGCACCCGTTGCTGCACCAGAGCGATCAGGGCATCAATGTCGGCGGCCGTGGCGCCACCGGTGTTGACGATGAAGTTGGCATGGAGTGGCGACACCTCGGCCCCTCCGATGCGGGTGCCCTTCAGTCCCAAGCTCTCCACCAGTCGGCCTGCCTTTTCGGGTTCGGGGTTGCGGAACACACTGCCGCAGCTCGGTTGTTGGTAGGGCTGGGTGCTGGTGCGGCTGTGGAGGTTGGCGCTGGTGCGGGCGGTGACCGCTGCGGGATCGTGGCCGGGTTCGAGCAGGAAGCGGGCCGAGAGCACCAGCAGGGGCTCCTCCTGCTGCAGCCGGCTATGGCGGTAATCGAAGTCGAGATCGGTGGCGCGGATGCGATGGGGTTCTCCCGATCCGCTGGGGTCGAGCACCAGCACCGAGTCGAGCCATTCGGCGATGCAGCCCCCCTGGGCGCCGGCGTTCATCACGGCGGCCCCTCCCACGGTGCCCGGGATGCCGACCGCCCACTCCAGGCCGTGCAGGCCGGCTCGGGCGACCTTTCGGGCCAGGGTGGGGATCGGTTCGCCGGCCTCCGCCTCCACCACACCGCTCTCGCCATCCACCCGGCTGCCCTGCAGTCGCCGGATGCAAACGGTGAGGCCCGGCAGACCCCGGTCGGCGATCAGCAGGTTCGAGCCTGCGCCGATCACCCGCAGGGGCAGCTGGCGCTCCCGGGCCCAGCGGGCTAAAGCGACCAGCTGGGCACCATCGTTGGGTTCGGCGAACCACTCGGCCGGTCCACCCACCCGCCAGGTGGTGAACTCCTGGAGTGCCACCCCCTGCCGCAGACCTGGCGGGGGATTAGGGCCGGGCTGCATCTCAGGCCACCAGCGGAGCAGGGGCTGCGCTGAGGCACGAACCCTCGAGATCCTGCAGGCGATCCCAGAGGCTGTTCACATCCCCCGCTCCCATCGCCAGCACCAGATCGCCCGCCTCGGTGCAGGCGGCCACGCGCTGGGCCAGGGCCGTGAGATCCCGGCTGGCTTCCACGGTGCTGGTGGGGATGCGCGCTTGCACGGCGGCGGCCAGGGCCTCGCTCGACACCCCGTCGATCGGCGCTTCTCCGGCGGCATAGAGGGGAGCCACCAGCACCAGGTCGGCGGCTGCGAGGGCATCGGCGAAGTCTTCGAGGAACTGGGCCGTGCGGCTATAGCGATGGGGCTGGAACACAGCCACCAGCCGGCGGGGCTGGCTGGGCAGGGGGCTGCGGCCGCTCACCACCATCAGCCGGGCCATCTGCAGGGTGGCGGCTACCTCGCTCGGGTGGTGGGCGTAGTCGTCGACCACGATGCGGCCACCCCAGAGGCCGCGGCAGTCGAAGCGGCGTCCGGGGGGCCGGAGTTGGGCCACCGCGTCCTTCAGCGCCGCGAAGGGAACACCCTCCAGCCGGCAGGCGGCCATGGCGGCGGTGGCGTTGCTGAGATTGTGGCGGCCCGGCAGGGGAAGTTCGAAACTGCCCACCAGCTCGCCGTTCTCGAAGAAATCGGCCCGGGTGCCATCGCCCCGTTCTTCGCTGGCGATGGCGGCGAAGGCCACCCCATCGGCCCGCTCGGTCGACCACCAGCTGTCCGCCGTGAAGGACTCCCGCAGGATCGGGCAGTCGCGGTTGGCCAGCAGGCGGCGGCAGCCGGCTGCGAAGCGTTGCAGGGTGGCCACCAGGGCCGCCAGATCTGGGTAGTGGTCGGTGTGGTCGAGTTCGAGGTTGGTGATCACACCCAGTTCGGCGGCGAACTTCACCAGCGAGCCATCGGATTCATCGGCCTCCGCCACCAGCAGCCGGCCATCGCCATGGCGGCCGTTGCTGCCGAAGGCCGGCACGATGCCGCCGATCACGGCGGTGGGGTCGTGGCCGGTGGCCTCCAGAAGAGTGGCTACCAGGGTGCTGGTGGTGGTCTTGCCGTGGCTGCCGGCCACGGCGATCGAGGGCTGGCTGGCGATCAGGGCGGCCAGCACATCGGAGCGGTGACAGAGGGGATATCCAAGCCGGCGGGCTTCCTGCACCTCCGGGTTGCTCTCCGGCACGGCCGAGCTGAGCACCACCAGGGGGGGCTGGGCTGCCGTGGCATCGCCATCAGCCCCGGCCGGCTGGGCGCCGATCGCATGGATGGTGGCGGCGTTCTGTTCGTGGAAGATGCGCACACCGGCCTTGCCCAGGGCCGAGGTCACGGCGTTGTTGCGGGGGTCGGAGCCGCTGACGCGGAAGCCGCGGCTGGCGAGGATCCCCGCCAGGGCCGACATGCCGATCCCGCCCACGCCGATGAAATGGAGCGGCTGCTGGCGGTCGAGCTGTAGGCCCAAGAGCATCTCCGGAGATCTGCCGAAAATACGGCGTCGGATGGCATCTGTCGCGCCCCGCTTCCTTACGAATTTCATCGCCCACCCTTCCTGCCGCTTCCTGATCCGGCAGGGGGTGGGGTGTTGTGCCACCCCCGGACCCTGCCTTCGGGCCCGGCCCGGCGATTCAGATCCCGGCTGCTGGCCTGCCATGGCACGGCCCACCCACCTTCCCGTGGAATCCTTGCTGGGCGGGCTCCCAAGAGCTTTTCATCGGGTATTCACCGCGTGGGAAGCTGTGGGCGCTTCTTCAGCACGTCTCGACCCGCCCTGACCAGGGCTCCGATCCGGGCAGAGGAGGCGCACCCCGATTTTGTATGATCGGCGCCCGAATCACCCTTGCTAGCGGATTTCGCCGCTTCCTGCCATGACCTTGAAAGTTGCGATCAATGGATTCGGACGGATCGGTCGCAATTTCATGCGTTGCTGGCTGAGCCGCGGGGCGAACACCGGCATCGAGGTGGTGGGTCTGAACGACACCTCCGATCCGAAGACCAACGCCCACCTGCTCCAGTACGACACGATGCTGGGCCACATCCGCAATGCGGAGGTGAGCCACACCGACGACACGATCGTGGTGAATGGCAAGCACATCAAGTGCTTCTCCGACCGCAATCCCCTCAACCTGCCCTGGAAGGAATGGGGCGTTGACCTGGTGATCGAGGCCACCGGTGTCTTCATTGACCAGAAGGGCGCCGGCAAGCACATCGAAGCTGGCGCCAAGAAGGTTTTGATCACTGCCCCCGGCAAGGGAGAGGGTGTGGGCACCTTCGTGGTCGGCGTCAACGCCGATCAATACCGCCACGAAGATTTCGACATCATCAGCAACGCCAGCTGCACCACCAATTGCATGGCACCGCTGGTGAAGGTGCTCGACCAATCCCTCGGGATCGTGAAGGGCATGATGACCACCACCCACAGCTACACGGGTGACCAGCGCATCCTCGATGCTTCCCACCGCGACCTGCGCCGCGCCCGCGCCGCCGCCGTGAACATCGTTCCCACCTCCACCGGTGCCGCCACCGCGGTGGCCTTGGTTTACCCGCCGATGAAGGGCAAGCTCAACGGCATCGCCCTTCGAGTTCCCACCCCAAATGTTTCGGTGGTGGACATGGTGCTGGAAGTGAGCCGCGCCACCACCAAGGAGGAGGTGAACAACATCTTTAAGGAGGCCGCCCAGAACGGCATGAAGGGGATCATCAAGTATTGCGATCTGCCCCTGGTCTCCACCGACCACGCTGGCACCGATGAATCCACGATCGTGGATGCCGATCTCACCCTGGTGATGGACGGCAACATGGTGAAGGTGATCTCCTGGTACGACAACGAGTGGGGCTACAGCCAGCGCGTTGTGGATCTCGCCGAGGTGGTGGCGAAGAACTGGAAGTGAGGTTTAGTGGGCCGTTCCCTCGGATTCGCCGTATGGCGATCCCTGGGATCGACTGATCCTGACTGCTTCAAACGGTTCCCAGGCCGCCGCAAGGCGGCCTTTTGGTTGGCGCCGCTTCTATCGGCATCCCCAAACCATGACCCATGGCAACCGTGGCCCAGGTGTGGCTGTACTGCTTCGCAGAAGCCTGAGATCGGGGGTCGCTTGCCCCGCCCATGCCTCAGCTGAAGTGGCTGTAGCCGCTGGACGCCGCGCTACCCCCCCCATCGCCTGTGCTCCAGGGGGCGCCATCGCTCCAGCCCATAGCCCCCGCATCCCCCGCCACCAGCTCGCCGATCCGCGTCGTACCCGGCAGGGCCGCGATCAGGGTCTCTGCCCAGTCGGGCTCGAGCGCCAGCACCAGTTCGAAATCCTCGCCGCCCCCCAGGCACCAGGCTTGCGCCTGGGGTAGGCCGGTCATGGCGGCATCCAGGGGCAGGCTGGCGCGATCGAGCCGGGCCCCGCAGCCGCTGCTGGTGGCGATTGCGGCGGCTGCCGCAACCAGCCCATCGCTGCTGTCGCAGCCGCCTACCCGCCAGGTCAGGCCGGCGGGCCGGCAGGCGATCAGGGCCCGCACCGCGTCGAAGCGGGGCACCGGCCGGCGGTGGGCCGTGATCGCCCGCAGCCGAAGGCTCGGATCCAGCAAGGCTCCTAGCGGCGCTCCAGGAGATCCCGTTGGGATGGCGGGCGATGGGACGGGTGTAGACCCTGTCGATGCGGCCGCGGCCGGCGTCGCGCCGTGCGAAGTGGCCGCATGGGTTCCCGATTCCCCCGGGAACTCGTCCTGCAGCAGGGCCAGCCCCAGCCGGCTCAGGCCGTGGGGGCCGGTGCATACCAGCCAGTCGCCCGGGCGGCCGTCGCTGCGGTGAATCGGGCCGGAGCTGGCGATGTCGCCCGGCTGGCTGGTAGCGGTGGATGGTCCCTCCAGGCGCCCGATCGCCGTGACCGCCAGGATGCGTTGGGTGCCGCCGCTGCAGTCGCCCCCCAGCAGCACCCCGCCGTAGGCCTTCAGTGCCTCCCGTAGGCCGCCGTAAACCCCTTCCACCCAAGACCAAGTTGTGGAGGCTGGTGCCACCAGGCCCACCGTGAGCCCCACCACCTCGGTGCAGCCCATCGCAGCTAGATCGGAGAGGTTGGCCGCGGCGGCCCTCCAGCCCACATCCCCAGGCCCCGTGGTGGCCTCACTGAAGTGCAAGCCCTCCACCAGAACGTCGGTGTTCACGACGAGGCACCCTTCCTGCCTTCCGTGACCCACTCCAGCCAACAGGGCGGCGTCATCGGCGAACTGGCCCGGGGGAGCGAAGGCCCCCAGCCGCCGGATCAGTTCCCATTCCCCCAGGTCGGCGAGGGTTTCCGGCGGATCGGCCAAAGCCCTCAGGCGTGCTCCTGCAGATTCTCGACCCCATCCAGCACCTTGGCGCTCACGATTCCGTCCTCGGCGGTGAGTTCGTTCAGCACGTCCAGGCCCTCCACCACGTAGCCGAAGGCGGCGTAGCGGCCATCGATCAAGTTCAGACCGGCCGGGGTGAGTTCGGGCTCCGAGAGGAAAAGGAAGAACTGGGAAGAGCCGTCGTTGAGGGCGTCATCGGAGTGGGCCCAACCCAGGGTGCCCTTGGCATTGAACGGGAGAATCGGTTCGGCCTTGAACAGCCCCAGGTCCTCGAAGGTTTCGTTGTAGATGGGGCCTTCCTTGCCGGGCACCCGGATCTCGAGGGGAACCCGCCGCTCGGCCTTGGTCTTGGGGTCGATGAAGCCGTCGGCATCGCCTTTGGGGTCGCCGGTCTGGAGCACGTAGAAATCTTCGGCCCGTACGAAGGGCAAGTTGTCGTAGAAGCCCCGTTTCACCAGGTCCACGAAGGCGCCGGCGGTGAGGGGCGCGTTGTAGCCGTCCACCACGGCGGTGAGGTCGCCCTTGGTGGTGCGCAGCAGCACGGTGGCCCGGCCCAGCAGCCGGGGCAGGGCATCGAACTCGCTGGGGATGGCATAGGGGAAGGGGCCCACCAGCAGGGCCTCGGCCGTGCCGATGTTGGCCAAGGCGCCGCGGCGGGCCTCCAGGAAGGCTTCGCGTTGCTGGTCTTCGGCGGCGCTCGAGAGGGCCTGAAGCTGGTCGTCGAGAGCATCGAGCAGCTGTCCCACCCGGGCCTGGTCGGCCGCGGGGAAGCTCGCCAGGATTCCCTTTCGCCTTGCGGTGGCCAGGGACTGGCTGCGGCGCACCGTATTGGCCAGGGAACTCCAGCGCTTGGCCCGCAGGTCATCGCTGGTGTCCTCAATGCGGTGCTGCAGGTCCTGTAGGTCGTGCTGGTCGATCGGCAGCGCGTTGCGCAGCAGGGCGGCTGGATCGGTCACCGCGTTGCCGCGGGGCAGGGCCGCCAGGGCGGGCGAGGCCGCCGGCAGCAGGGATAGCACTGCGGCCAGCAGCAGGCCCAGCAGGGTGGTGGCGAGCTCGCGGAGAGGCTGCGGTAGTGCCTTGGCGGCGCCGAAGCCCGGTGTTGCGCCCCTCTCCTTTGCAGGCCGGTCGGATGAGCACCGGCTGGTTTCGCCGGTGTCCGCAGTGGCGCGTGATGGCCTCCAGCCCATGCTCTTTTCTAGTCACTGTGCGGACTTTGGCATGGCCTGCGCAACCGCAGCTGCCCCTGCTGCAGGGCCGCCGCCAAGGGGCCTCGGTAGCCAGCCGTACAATCTCCCGGATTCGAACCGCCGGAATGATCTCCAGTAACGACTTCCGCACCGGCACCTCGATCGAGATCGATGGTCAGGTTTGGCGTGTCGTGGAGTTTCTGCACGTCAAGCCCGGCAAGGGCTCGGCCTTTGTGCGCACCAAGCTCAAGGCCGTGCAGAGCGGCAACGTGGTGGAGAAGACCTTCCGCGCTGGCGAGACGCTGGCCCAGGCGGTGCTCGAGAAGGCCACTCTCCAGCACACCTACATGGAGGGCGATGACTTCGTGTTCATGGACATGGCCACCTATGAGGAGACCCGCCTCACCGCTAAGCAGATCGGTGACCAGCGCAAGTACCTCAAGGAGGGCATGGAGGTGAGCGTGGTGTCTTGGAACGGCAAGCCCTTGGAGGTGGAACTACCCAATTCCGTGGTGCTGGAGATCACTCAGACCGATCCTGGCGTGAAGGGGGACACCGCCACAGGCGGCACCAAGCCCGCCATCGTGGAGACCGGCGCCCAGGTGATGGTTCCCCTCTTCCTCTCGATCGGCGAGAAGATCAAGATCGACACCCGCAACGACAGCTACCTCGGCCGGGAGTCCTGATCCATGCAGCTTGATCACGACCAGCTCCAGCAGCTCCTGGCCCTGCTCGGTGAGAGCGACATCCAGGAGTTCACCCTCGAAGGGGAGGATTTTCGGCTCGAGGTGCGTCGCAACCTTCTTCCTCCGGCACCGGTCACCCTGGTGCAGGCCCAGGCCGCTCCGGCCGCCCCCTCTGCTCCCGCAGCCGTCGCTCCGGTGGCTGCCCCCTCGGCCCCGCCCCCACCGGCCGCCGCAGCTCGCAGTGATCTCCAGGCCATCAGCGCGCCGATGGTCGGCACGTTCTATCGCTCCCCAGCTCCCGGCGACCCTGCTTTCGTCGAGGTGGGCAGCCGCATCACCTCCGGCCAGCCGGTGTGCATTCTTGAGGCCATGAAGCTGATGAATGAACTGGAGTCGGAGATCAGCGGCGAGGTGGTGGAGATCCTGGTGGAGAACGGCACGCCGGTGGAATTCGGCCAGGTGCTGATGCGGATTAAGCCGGGCTGAGCGGATCGGTTCAGATCTTGGTTGTTGCGGCCGATGCGCTCCCCAGCTCCAGGGCCGCACTGATCGCCGCTTCCATGCTGTCCGGCCGGGCCAAGCCCTTGCCGGCGATCGCGAAGGCTGTGCCATGGTCCGGCGAGGTCCGCAGGAAGGGCAGCCCGAGGGTGGTGTTCACGGCGGCGTCGAAGGCCAGAAGTTTCACTGGAATCAGGCCCTGGTCGTGATAAAGGGCAAGGTAGCCGTCGGCTCCATCACCGCCACCCCGCCAGGCCGCGGCCGCCTCCAGCCAGCAGGTGTCGGGAGGTAGGGGCCCGTCCAGCACCACGTTGGGGTGGCGCAGGCGCCAGGCCCGCAGGCAGGGCTCCAACCACTCCACCTCCTCGCGGCCCAGGTGGCCCGCCTCGCCGGCGTGGGGATTCAGCCCCGACACCACCAGCCTCGGGTTCGGTTCAAACCGCTGGCAGAAGGCCAGAAGCCGATCCAGCTGACGCTCGATGAGCGCTGGATTGAGCTGCCGAGGCACCTGGGCCAGGGGGATGTGCGTGGTGGCGAGCAGGGTGTTCAGGCGCCAGCGGCCGTGCGGAGCCCGGGCGGTGAACAGCATCGAGGCCTCCTCCACGCCGCAGAGCTCGGCCAGTCGCTCGGTTTGGCCGGGATAGCGATGGCCCGCCACCTGCCAGCTGGCCTTGGCGATCGGCGCCGTCACCAGCGCCCGGCAGCGGCCTTCCAGCACCAGCTCCGTGGCCCGGGTGAGCCAAGCGAAGCTGGCGGATCCCGCCGCCTCCCCCGTCTGGCCCGGGGTGATCGGCTCGGCGAGCGGAAGATCCACCATGCTGAGCTCGGCCGGATCGGCCAGGGTGGTGCAGCCCGCCTCCCGCAGCAGCCGGTGCTGGTCCTCCAGCCAGCGGCGGCAGCCCACCAAAACCACGGGGGCATTGGCCCCAGCACGGGCTAGCGATTTCAGCACGATTTCGGCGCCGATCCCAGCGGGGTCGCCCAAAGCCACGGCTAGGGGGCCACAATCAAGCTGTGACCGGTGCGCCACGCTTCTGTATGCCTGGATACCCATGCTCCGCCTCCTGCTCCTCGGTTTGATCGTCATGGGCATGGGCCTTGGCCTCCAGCGCGGCTGGATCCAGCTGAATTGGGATCAGTTCTACCGGGATCTCGGCATCCGCCTAGACCCTTCCGGCCAACCCGACCTGCTGCATTCCGTGCGCAAGCCCAAACAGTCCCTGTAACCCTCCCGGTAGGTGGGGAACTGCAGTCGATACCCCAGGCCCTGCCGCAGCAGAAGGCTGCTCACCCGGCGATTCTCGCTCCAGAAACTGCGGGCCATCGGGCTCATGGCGGCCTCAATCGATCCCCATGACTGAACCTCCGGCAGCTTGCAGCCGAGCAGATGGGCGGCGAAGCCCAGGGTTTCGCTGGACGGGCAGGGTGCCTCGTCGGCCAGGATCAAGGTGGGGGGGCGCTCGTGGGCCGGTAGCCCGATGCAGTGCAACAGGGCTCCCACGATGTCATCCACATGGATGCGGCAGAACACCTGCCCCGGTTTGTGGATCAGCCGAGCCGTGCCCTGGCGGAGATCCCGGAAGGGGGTGCGATCGGGGCCGTAGATCGCCGGCAACCGGAACACCTGAAGGGGCATGTCCTGGCGGCGCCAGGCCAGTTCGCAGGCCAGGCGTGCGCGGCTGCGCTCTAGGCCGGGTGCCTCCGGCGTGGCTTCATCCACCCAGCCCCCCCCGCGATCTCCGTAGACGCCGGTGGTGGAGAGGTAGCCCACCCAGGTGAGAGGCAGGGTCTTCAGCAGACCGGCCAGGTGGGTCAGGACGGGGTCGGCGCCGCTGCCATCCGGTGGAATCGTGATCAGCACATGGGTGGTGCCGGCCAGATCCTCGGCAGAGGGCACCACACCTCCGGCGGGATCGAAGCGCACCCAGCGCGGACCGCCCTGATCGTCCCCGCCCTCGGCTGGGGGGTCCCTGCGCGTCAGGGTCACGGCAAGCCCCCGCTTGGCCAGGGTGCTGCCGAAGCGCTGGCCGGTATAACCGCCCCCCAGCACCAGCAGCCGCCCCTTCGGCAGGGGTGGCGCCCCATCCAACCTGTTGACAGAAACCGTGGCCATGAGTACACCTGTATCAGTGCCTTGTCAGTCAGCCCATGGCCGCCTCGCTTCTGTTTACATCACGCCTCTCCTCCCGAGCCCTCCCCGCCGCCTGGTCTCTGCGGGGCCCCGCCTGCAGGCCCGGCGGTTCCAGCCATCCCGCTCCCGGCATGGGGACGGTCGTTCCGCGGCGAGTCGTCCGGGGCCTGCGGGCTACCGCACCGGTCGGCGCGGATGCGGCTGAGCCGGCGATGCCCACCCTGCCTCTGGTGCTGGTGGGGGTGCTGGTGCTGCTGGCGGTGCTGGTGGCCCCGGAGCGGCCCCGGGATCAGGCGGCCATTTGCCAGCGCCACGCCGGTCCGGTGGCCTGTCGCGTCTGGTGAGGGCGGTCGGCGCCGGGGGTGTCTCGCGGTGTCGCTTCCGTGAGCTCCTGGGGGGATGCCCAGGCGAGCAGCCGTAGTGCCAGCCGAAGATCCCCCTCGGTCCAGGCCCTCAGGGCCATAGCCCGTCGAGGGTCGTAGAACCGCTGGCGCCGATACCAGTCAAAGGCGTCCGCATCTCCCTTCTGACCGTTGCAGGCCAGGCAGGCCGGTACGCAGTTCTCGGTCACGCTCAGCCCCCCCCGGCTCAGGGGGTGCACATGGTCGATCGATTCCGAGCGATCTCCGCAATACAGGCAGCGGCCCTCGGTTACTCCATGGAGGGACTGTCGCCATCGCCTTGCACGAAACTTGGGGCAGAGATCCTCAAGGAAAACCCCATCCCTGGCCTGCATGCGACAGCCTCAGTTGGCGGCAGTTTGCCCGTGAAAGCAGGGATGTCAATGTAGTCTCCGCTGCTTTCCGGCTCCTTGGCCGCGTCTTCGGTCGCGATGCGGTTGGGCCCCACCGGGTTGATCGAGGTGGTCTCCCCCTACGACGCCGTGACCCAGGCCCAGCTGCGTGCGATCCGTCCCGCCGGTACCTGGCATAGCCGCCGCCATTGCTGGCAGTTTCCGCTGGAGGCCGCGGCGATCCTGGAGCGTCATCTGGCTGGCCGCATTCCGCCCACGGCGGAGCTGCAGGAGTGGCTCGAATGGTTGCGGCAGCCTCTGCCACCCCTGCCTCCCCATCGGGAGCTGGTGGTGGCGGCCGCTGCGGCCGAGGTCCTGCCCGATGGCCGGAGCTTGCTGGCCCATCAGCGTGCCGCCGTGCGCTGGTTGCTGGCCCGCCGTGGTGCGGTGCTCGCCGATGCCATGGGCTTGGGCAAGACCCTCACGGCTCTGGTGGCTGCTCGGGCCCTCGTGCGTCTGGCGGATTGCCGCATCCTGGTGATCGCTCCGGTGGGCCTCCATCCCCACTGGCGACAGGAGGCGGCATCCCTCGGCCTGCGGCTTGAGTTGCACAGCTGGGCCCGGATCCCCGCCGCCCTGCCCGAGGCCGGCACCGTGGTCATCGCCGATGAGGCCCACTACGCCCAGAACAGCGCCTCCCGCCGCGCCCAGGCCTTCGTGCGCCTGGCGCGTCATCCCCGCCTGCGGGCGATCTGGTTGCTCACCGGCACACCGATGAAGAACGGCAGGCCGGTGCAGCTTTTGCCGCTCCTGGAGGCGATCGGCCATCCCCTCGCCCGCGATCGGCGGGACTTTGAGGAGCGCTACTGCCAGGGACACTGGCGGGACCAGGGGGGGAGGCGGATCTGGCAGGCCAACGGTGCCAGCCAGCTGGAGGAGCTGCAGAGGCTGCTGCGGCCCCTGGTGCTGCACCGCCGCAAGGACCAGTGCCTCGACCTGCCCCCCAAGCAGCGTCGTCTCATCCCGGTCGACCTGTCGGCGGCGGCGGTGGTCCGTTTCGAGACCCGGCTGCAGGCCTGCATCGACGATTACCGCCGCCGGGCGGCACGGGGTGAGGTGCGCCGCGATGCCGAAGCCCTGGCGGTGCTCACCGCCCTCCGTCGCATCGGGTCCCGGGAGAAGCTGCCGCAGGCCCGCGACCTGGTGGCGGATCTGCTGGCCCGCGACGGGCCGGTGGTGGTGTTCACCGCCTTCGTGCCCACGGCCCGTTTGCTGCATCGGGTTCTGGGCGGTGATCGGCGGGGTGCACTGCTCACCGGCGCCGTGCCCGCGGCCCGCCGCCAGGCATTGGTGGATCGCTTCCAGGCCGGCACCGTGCCCCTGTTGATCGCCACCTATGGCACGGGCGGCCTTGGCTTCACCCTGCACCGGGCGCGGCATGTGGTGTTGCTGGAGCGCCCCTGGACCCCGGGGGACACGGAGCAGGCGGAGGATCGCTGCCATCGCATCGGCATGGGCGCCATGCTCACCAGCTATTGGCTCCAGCTCGGCGTGGCCGACCAGCTGGTGGATGACCTGATCGCCAGCAAGGAGGAGCGGATCAGCCGTGTGCTGCACGGGCATCAGGCCCGCGGCCGTCGGGCCTCCCTACCGGGTCTTGTGCGGGAGCTTCTGGACCGCTGGTGAGGGCGCCATCCCAGCGCCCAGGCCGGCGGAGATGCAGTCCGCCCGGCGGATCTGGAGGTCGTGGCGGAGGATCGGATCCAGCCGTCCGGCCGGAATCCGGCTGGCCAGCTCCAGGGCCTTGGCTAGGTCGCGGCAGGCGGCCTTGTCATCCTCGGCAAGGGTATGGAGCACGTAGCGCTCGTTGAGGGGCAGCGGATCGTTGGGGTAGGCCGCCACCACCTTGTCGCAGCTCTCAAGCGCCTCCTTGAGCTTCTCTATGCGCACTTCGCTGAGGCAGTCGTCGGTGCTGATGCGCCGTTGGGGCAGGGGTTCCTCAGCGCAGGCCGTGAGCAGGCTCGCCATCGCTACCACCAGCACGATGGGGTGGGCTGCTGCAGCGGGTCCTCTGGAGCCTTGGTGCCGCCGGTTCCGGTCGGGGCGGTGCGCTGCCGGAGCGCTCACCAGCGGCTCTGGCTGCCGCCCACCGCCGTTCCCCCGGCTGGCGTGGCCGCAGCGGGAGCCGTTGCCGCCCCTTGGCTGATCGTCACGGTGCGCTTGCGGGTGTAGAGATCGCCTAGGTAGCGCCCGCAATCGGGATAGGAATTCGGATTTTGCACCACCGCTTCGGTGATCATCACGGCGGCATGCTCCGGTGAGGTCTTGAACAGGCTGGCGCTCTGCCGTTTCACCAGGGCATAGGCGGCGGCCCAGCTCACCTCGTGGATATTGCCGTTGTTGCGCATGAAGCAGTACACCTGCGCTCCCTTGCTGCCGGCGATCACGGCCTCCGGGGCCTGTGCTGCACCCTGGGCCGGCCCGGGGGCAGGGGCTCCGAGCTCCAGGGCAGCGGTCAGGCCCGCTCCGGCGATCAGGGCAGTGGCCAGTCCACCCCGGAGGCGGCGCTGGGCTAGGCGAACACGAGGAAACATCGCTGGGGGCGCCGGACGGGTCGGGGGCAAACCTTATCGAGGCTTGGCCGTCTGTCCAGCCACGGACCGTGGGGGAGGGCTCAGCCAGGGGGGCCGGGGTCGCCACCAGGTAACACCATCTTCACCACCAAGGGCACCACGAGCAGCACGGTGATCAGCCGCACGGCGTGCAGGGCGGCCACGGCGGCCCCCACCCCGAATTCGGCCCCCACCAGGCTCATGCCACTGATGCCGCCGGGTGCCGCTCCCAGCAGAGCGACCACTGGATCGATGCCCAGTAGCCGGCTGCACCACAGGCCCACCACCAGCCCGGTGAGCACCAGGCTGAGGGTGATCAACAGGGCCGGTCGCCAGAGCTGGCGCAGTTCGCCGAGGGCCGCCGCCGTGAGGCCGCTGCCGATCACGGTGCCGATCGCGACCTCCAGGATGGTTCGGGTTCCGTTGGGCCATTGGGCCGGTTCCACCCGGCCGCTGAGGCTCACCAGCGCCGCTCCGATCAGGGCCCCCGCCAGCGGGGCCGCCGGGATGCCGGTGCCCAACGCCACCAGCCCACCGGCGAGGCCGGCCAGGGCCAGCAACACAAGGTGCCAGGGGTGATTCATTGTCGTGGACAAGCTGGCCACAGTCTGCGTGGTGTGTTGTCATGCAGGCCATTCGTGTCCGCTGCCATGGCCTCCCCTTCGGTTTCATTCCGGATCAGCCGCAGTGCCGAGGATCTCGCCGGCACGCTCCATCTCCTTTCCCAGCGTCTTGTGCGGCTCGAACAGCGACTCGAGACCCTGGAAGGGCAGCGGCAGGCCTCCCAGCAGGAGGATCCCGGCCTGGAGGAGAGCCTCGGCAACGCCGAGCGCCTGCTGCTGGATTGCCGGGCCCTGCTTGGGGGCGCCCTCGAGCTGGACGCCGGGTCCGCCGACGGGGACGCTGTGATGGTTGAGTTCCCGGTGGATGGGGAGCTGGATGGCGAGCCGGCCTTCGATTTCGAGGTTCCGGAGCACCAGGCCCGCGATGTTGAAGCCGACGAAGGTGAGACGGAGATCCCCCGCTTCTCGAGCGGAGCGATCGATAGATCCGCGGCCTGATGGTGCTGTCCCTGGCCAGGGGTGGCAGAATGGAAAGAAAGTGAGCGATGGTCTACCCCTCCTCCCACGCTTCCGGTCATGCCTCAGGTCCCTCCTCGGGAGCGCCCGGCAATCAGGGGTACCGGCGGTGTCAGGCCTCCAGCCCATCGGAGGGTGAACATCAGCTCGAAAAACTGGAGTTCGCTCTGGCGGTGGCCCTCACCCGCGGTGATCTCCAGCGTTCCGAGCAGCTGAGGCATGCCATCGCCGCCTTGGGCGGCAACCAGGAGGAGCCCGGCACCTGAATGTTGGCGGAGATTGACACGAAGTGCCGCTTGAATAGTTGGTGTCATGTCCGCAACCTCCCCACCACGCAGGTAAGGGAGTGGCGCTAGGATCAATTGACATTGTTGATGGATAGAATCGGATCAATGATTCCGATCTGGAAGACTTGCGGCGACCCTGACCTGTCTGGCGATGCTGTCGGGCCTGATCACATCCCTTACCTCTCATCCTGGCCAGCCATGGTGATGGTGTTGGTGAACCCGTGATTGGCGAGGCTGCCTTCCGGCTCCAATCCTTCCTTGCTCCTATCCCCATCGCAATCCGTTCTCCCGCCCCGCTCGCATCCGCGTGCATCCCATGACTGGCACGAGATCCCTGCCCGTTTCTTTTCCACTGAATCCTGGTCCGGGCTTGCCAAGACCGGCGCCGGCACGCCCCCAGGCAGAGGGTGACCGGGAGACTCTGCTGGCCCAGGCCTCTCGCCTTCAGGAGCGGGCCCGGCTCAGTGCCGAGGCCGGTGACATCAGCAGTGCGGCCCAATTCATTCTTCAGGCGCTGGATCACGAGCGCCGGGTCGGAGGCCTGGGCCCCCAAGTGCTCCAGCTGATCAAGCCTCGTTGAGTGGTTCGGGGTCGAGGGGGGGCACCGGCAGCAGTGGTGGTGGTTGTTTGCCAAGGGATTCCCGGAGCAGTTCCGAGGGTTTTACGTGAAACCGCTGCTGGAAATCCATCGCAAACAGATTCAGGGAGCGGTAGCCACAGGCCTGGGCGATGCGGGTTACCGTTTCTCCGGGTTGGGGCTTCTGCAGCCAGCGGCGGGCTCGCTCCAGACGCATCGTGCGGATCCACTGGGTGGGACTGCAGCCGAGCCTCTCCAGGAAGGCGTATTGGAGGGCGCGGCGGGAGTAGTGGCTCCTGGCCTCTAGTTGGTGCAGGCTGAGGGGTTCATGCAGGTGTTCCTCCAGATAGGCGATCAATTCCTCGAAGCGGTCGCCGCCTTCACGCCGGCGGGAGCGCAGCCGGCCCAAGGAATCGCTCTCCCGCAGCTCCGGAACCACCAGCGCCGCCAGCAGGCGGTAGATCAGCAGATCCAGCTCGAGGCGCTCCAGTAGGGCCTCGCTCTGTTCGATCAGCCGGCTGGCCATGACGAGCACCTCCCTCAGGCTGGCGTGCAACTCCTGACTGGCGCTGCTGTTGTCGGGTTGCCAGGGCCGCCTGGGTTCGAGGCGTTCGCGCCAGCTCTCCGGCAGGGATCGCTGCTCCGCCATGGCCATGGCCACCCGCTGCAGCCGTTTTCGTTCCAGGTGGAGCATCACCACGCTGCAGCTACTGCTCTCCAGGCACCATGCCGCCCCTGGAAGGATCAGCAACTCCTGATCGGAGCAGGACAGCTGGCAGTCCCCCTGCTCCACGTTGACGATGCCGGCGTAGATCACAACGGCGGTTAGATCGTCCTGCATGTTGATCGCCAGCCGCATCGGCGCCAGCACCGATGCATTGCTCACCAGGGCGCCGATGCAGAGATTGTCGTGGTGGTGCCACCAGGGTTGACTGTTGTCTGCGGCCGCGATCGAGGCGATCGGAAGAACAGATTGAAGCAGCGCTTTGCTTTGCTCCAGGCTGTTGGTGAGGCGCAGTCGGTGCTGGAAGGGGTTCTGCAGCGGCGTTTGGCCTTGCATCAGATCCAGCGCGACCCTTTGACCTTAGGCCTCAAGGGAAGCCCATCAATCTCTGAGGGCATTCTCCAGGATGTAGGCGGCCAGGTTGGACAGCGAGCGGCCCTCTTCATCGCTGCGATCTGCCAGGGCCAGATGGGTGCTGTGGGACACGGTGATCGTGATTCGCACGGGTTTGCGGAAGCTGACCTGCAGGCTGGACGAGTGCATGGTTCTTGCATCCCGAAGATGGAGACAACCTAGGGTTCGCTCGATGCAGTTTGCGGCCGTCTCCAGAGGATCTGCCTGTATGTGCGCCATCCTGATCCCGTTGCGCGATCAGGAGCTGGCTGGTATGGCGAGGGATGGTTTAGTCTGATCAGTAGCGTCGCTGCATGTTGTTCTGGCGAGGTAGATTGCGATGAACTGGATTCATCAGTTCATTAGAATCGAGTCGATGTTGCTTCGATTGGCTGGCCAATCTTTGTTGGGTCATCGTTATTTTTGGGTAGTAGTCTTTGCCTGAACATCCCTGGCGGTACGGCACGGTGAAGCAACCGCCTGAACAGGCTCCGGCCCTTCGCTCCGATCCCGTTCCTTCCGGGGCAGGAGGCTCCGAGTTGTCGGGGGCGGCGGGACTCCGGCATGTGGTGGGCATCGGCGCCTCCGCGGGGGGGCTTGAGGCGTTGCAGCAGCTCGTGGGCCAGCTGACGTCCACTGGCTCGGTGAGCTATGTGGTGGCCCAGCACCTCTCACCCGACCACCCCAGTCTGATGGTGGACCTCCTGGCCCATGCCACCAACCTTCCGGTGGTGGCAGCGGCCGAGGGGGATCACCTGGCAGCGGGCGTGATCGTGGTGGGGCCTCCCAACCGGGACCTTCGGGTGGACGGGGATCGGCTGCGGCTTCTGGATCCCGAGCCCCGCTTTGCCCCCAGCCCCTGCATCGACCTGCTGTTCGAGTCGATTGCCGAACACTGGGGTGAGAACGGCGTGGCGGTGGTGCTCTCCGGCACCGGCTCCGATGGTGCCCGGGGTCTGCTCTCGGTTCGGGCCTGCGGTGGCCTCACGCTGGTCCAGGACCCGGAAACGGCGCGCTTCGATGGCATGCCCCGCTCGGCCATCCACCTCGGCGGGGCTGATCTGGTGCTCGATCCGGCCGCGATCGGCCAGTTGCTCGCCAGCCGGGTGGCGGATGGGGGTGAGTGGATGGCCAGGGCCGTGCCAGAGGAAGCCCTTCCCCTGACCCCAATTCTCCAGGGGCTGCGGCAGGTCTGTGGCATCGACTTCAGTCAGTACAAGGATTCGACCCTGCAGCGCCAGCTGCGGCGGCGCATGGCGATCCGCCAGGTGGTGGATCTCGATGCCTATCGCGAATTGCTGTTCCAGGATCCCCAGGAGCCGGTGGCCCTGGTGCGCAACCTCCTGGTGACGGTGACCTCCTTCTTTCGCGATCCGGCCGCCTTCGATCGGTTGGCGGCGCGGTTGAAGGAGGACCTTGTCCACGGCGGCGATCGGAAAGCGCTGAGGGTGTGGGTGCCCGGCTGTGCCACCGGTGAAGAGGCCTACAGCATCGCCATGCTGGTGAGCCAGGTGCTCGGCCATCCCGCCGATCTGGCCAGTCGGCTGCGCATCTTCGCCACCGACCTGGATGAGGCGAGTCTGGCGATCGCCCGCCGGGGTGAGTACCCCCTTTCCGCAGCTGCGGCGATTCCTCCGGAGCTGCGGGATCGGTTCGTGACCGTGGGGACCGAGGGGATCACGGTGGCCAAGGGGCTGCGCAGCTGCATGGTGTTCGCCCGGCACAACGTGGGCGAAGACCCCCCCTTCCCCAACCTGGATCTGATTTCCTGCCGCAACACTCTCATCTATTTCAAGCCGGCCCTGCACGACCGGGTGCTGGATCTGTTCCGCTTCAGCCTCCAACCCGGTGGGCTGTTGCTGCTGGGAAGCTCCGAGAATCTCGGCTCGAATTCCCCGGGCTTCGCGCCGGTGGATGCGGCCCACCACCTCTATGGGCGCATCCCGGACGAGGTGCGGCCGTCCCGCTCGCCTGGTGCTGGCCCTCTGGCCCTCCGGTTTGCGCCCCCTGGGCGTCAGCTGGTGCGCCCCTCCCTGCTGCCGGAGGCGGTGCCGGAGCAGCATCTGGCTCTGCTGGAGGCCCTAGTCCGAACCCTTGCGCGGCCTTCCCTGGTTCTCGATGAGCACCACGAGCTTCTCCAGGTCATTGGGGATGTCAGCCCCTATTGCCGCATTCCGGAAGGACGGATTACGGCGGCGGCCACGGCCCTGCTGCGCCCTGAACTGCAGGGCGAGGCCCGGGCCCTGTTCTTGATGGTGCGTGCGGATGGGCAGGCGGTGATTAGTCGCCTCTTGACCCTGGGGGAGGGCAGGGGAGGGCTGCATCTGGAGGCCCGGCCCATGGTGCTGGGGGATCGCTCCCTGCTGCTGCTGTCCTTTGTGGCCAAGGACGCCGAAGTGTCCGAGCCCGGTGCGGCGGGGGAGGCCCTTCCCCGGGCGGTGGGGGAGAGGGATGGGGCCTTCGATGCCACGATCGAGCGTCTGGAGCGGGAACTGCTCACCAGTCAGGACCATCTGCGCCAGTCCCTGGTCGAACTCGAGCAGGCCAATGAGGAATTGGAGGCCTCCTCCGAGGAGCTGCAGGCTTCCTCGGAGGAGCTGCAGTCCTCCAACGAGGAGCTCGAGGCCTCCAACGAGGAGCTCCAGTCCACCAACGATGAATTGGTAAGCCTCAACCAGCAGCTGCGCAGTCGGGGCGAACAGCTCGAACGGCTCAACAACGAGCTGGAGAACATCCAGACGTCCCTCAGCCAGGGCATGGTGATCCTGGACGAGCAGCTCCTCATTCGTCGCTTCTCCCCCCTCGCAGTGCGGGTGTTCGGGCTAGTGGAAGCCGATCTTGGCCAGCCGCTGCTGGGGGTGCCCACCACCGTGCCCCTGCCGGATCTCACCGGGGCCCTGCGGGCCGTGCTGTCCGGTGAGGTGTCGCGTCGCGCCTTCGAAGCTGCCAGCGGCGAGATGGCCTACCTGGTGCAGGTCCTGCCCTTCCAGGAGCGGGATGGCCGCCGCTGCGGTGTGATCGTGACTCTCACGGAGGTGTCCGAACTGGTGGCCCTGCGCCGGGTGGCCGAGGCTTCCCTTGCCGAGTTCGCCAGCCTCACCGATGCCCTTGAGGAGGTGGTGTGGAAGCGGGATCGGGCCATGGATCGGCTGCTCTACGTGAGTCAGCGGGTTCAGACCCTCACCGGCTGGACCCCGGAGGAGCTCACCCAACACCCCCACCATCTCGATGCCCTGGTGCATCCGGACGACCGCTCCCGCCTGGCCGCCTGCCGTGATCTGGCCCGCGGTTCCTGGTCGGTGGAGTATCGCCTCGCCTGCCGCGATGGTGCCTATCGCTGGTTGCGGGAGTCGGCCCGGCTGCTGGAGGAGGGTGATGAGAGTTTCGTGGTGGGTACCCTTACCGATCTCACCTCCCAGCGGGATCTGGAGGAGCGGAGCCGGGATCTGGAGGCCGTGTTCGAAGCGGTGTTCAACAGCGGTCGCTGGGGTGTTGCCCTGTTTGACGATCAAGGTCGTCTGGAGCTGGCCAACCGGCGCTTCTGTGACCTGGTGGAGCGGGATCCAGGGGAGATCGTGGGGAAGGCCTGCACGGAGCTGGAAGCGGACCCAGCCGCCGGTCTCTGCGCGGCTCTGCGGGAGGTGCTGGTTCCGGGCGCGGCGGGGGGTGTGGTGCGCTCCTTGCAGCTGCGTACCGCCCAGGGAGAGCTGCTGCCGGTGGTGGCCGAGATCCTGGCGGTGGCGCGGGAAGCAGCTTCGGCCCGGGCCCTTTTGCTGGTTCAGGCCGAGGGCTCGGCCGTGCCGCAGAACCGGTCCCAGAAGGTGAAATAGAGCCCGAAGTTGCGGCCCGGTCGGCGGTGATGCAGGCCATGGTGGCCCGGGCCAATCAGCCACCGCCCCAGCCGCTCACCTTGGG
>Ga0209087_1000254_pt1 | contig 34988 bp, 55 predicted proteins | sample S_130805_EF_Meta_FD_187321 | JGI IMG/M metagenome (GOLD analysis project Ga0209087, IMG submission 187321) | Freshwater microbial communities from Lake Simoncouche, Canada to study carbon cycling - S_130805_EF_MetaG (SPAdes) (version 2) | ecosystem: Environmental > Aquatic > Freshwater > Lake ... | reverse complement strand
GGAAAGAAACAAGTAAACGAAAAGTTAATATTTACAGATTTCAAACAAATAGTCTTTTTACAAATGAATTTGGTTTGATATTGCCAAAAGAAGATGTAACGATTGCTATATGAAAAACAACTCTGACGATTACTTAGCTTGGTGGTATATCGGTGTAGCCAAAAAACGAGGTTGGCCTGAAGTTGTACGCTTGTTGGCCCAATACCCTAAAAAAGAAGAACGCATTAAACAGTTAATAAAAAGAAAGCTAGGAAAATGAGTGGATGGTTAGTAGCAACGGTAGGCGTAATCTATTTTTGCACCGCAATAGATTCGTTTTTTAAAGGAAACATGGGCTTGGCCGTAGCATTTTTAGGCTATTCAATAGGAAGTATTGGATTATGGATGCAAACAAAATGAAAGAATTTGACCCACACGATGCAATTAATTTTATTTACACAACTGCACCTGAATACGCTAAAGCCAAGGGCCAGCTTGCCCAGCTTGAGGCTTATAAGTCTAGCCTTAAATCTATAATGATGAAGAAATCCAGCGAACAAAGTCTTGGCGCACAAGAGCGTGAAGCATATTCAAGCCAAGAGTACCAAGACTTGTGTGTAGCCATCGGAACGGCCACAGAGCAGGCAGAAGCATTAAAGTGGAAGATTACAGCCGCTACCATGCGTTTTGATGCGTGGCGTACCGAACAAGCAAGCAACCGTAACTTGGAAAAAATGACCCGATGATGACCCTTACAGAAGAATTCTTAATCCTTAAAACTTTAATCCGTATGTACGATGAAGCACTATGCAAGGGTGATCCTGTTATCCTTTTGCAGTTAAGTGTTGATATTGCTGAAAGTGCTGAAAAATTAGAACAATTGTCCTGCGACCACGCAAATGGCCACTAAAGCCGAAAAAGAACTCTACCGAAAAACTGCTGAACTGGGATGCTCATTATGTAGGCATCAAGGTAACGAAGGAACGCCAGCAGAATTGCATCACATTAGACGAACTAGTAAGCGAAGTAATGCCCCTGTTATACCGTTATGCCCCTATCACCATAGAGGATCAAATACCAGTATTCACGGAATGGGTCGAAGGCGTTTTGAGCGAGAGTACGCCATCACGGAAGAACAACTTTTGGTACAGACCGAGGAATTACTAAATGCTTATTCTTGATTTACCATTGCCTCCATCTGTAAACCACTACTGGGGGCAACACGGGCATAGGCGCTTTGTATCTAAAGCTGGCGTGGCTTTTAAAGAAAAAGTAGCAGAATATGTTATTGACTACCGTGTACCCAAGTTAGGCACGGCACGACTGGCAATGACTGTAGTGTTGTTTCCTAAAGACCGCAGAAAACAAGATATTGACAATAGAATCAAAGCGTTGTGGGATGCACTAGCTGATTCTGGTGTATTTGACAACGATGAACAAATAGATACATTATTTATTGAGCGTGGCGAAATAAAAAAAGGTGGCGGTTGCCGTGTATATATTGATATTCTTGATAAAATAGAAGAAAATGAACCCATAAAATAAGGATTCGTATGGAAAAGTCAATGGCGTTGTTCTTAGCAACCTTGCTACATTCTGGGACAAACACCCATTTTTTCCATTGGGCTACCAAGTCTTACGCTAAACACAAGGCTTTGGGCGGCTTTTATGAGCGAATTATTGAATTAACCGATGAGTTAGCAGAGGCTTACTTTGGTTGTTACGGTCAAATAACTGAGTTTCCAAGCACATATCACCAGCCAAAAGAACCTTTGGCATACCTACAATCATTGCAAAAGTTTGTAAAAGAAGCCCGTAATGATCTGCCTACTGATTCTGAAATTGTCCAGTTAATTGACAATATTGCCCAAGAAATTGACACAACCATCTATTTACTTAAATTTAAGAGTTAATCATGCCATTAGACAAATCAGGTACAGAAGCATCCGTAGGTAAGAATATTAAGGCTGAAATGAAAGCTGGTAAAGGCAAGAAACAAGCCCTAGCAATTGCCCTTAATGTTGAGCGTGATAACGCCAAGGGTGAGCGTAAAGCCAAGCTAGAAGAAGCCTATGGCCGTTTCTTAGGTGAGCGTGATGAGTGACGGTTTGTACGCCAATATCCATAAAAAAAGGGCTAGGATAGCCGCTGGATCTGGTGAAAAAATGAACAAAGTTGGCTCAAAAGATGCGCCATCCGCTAAAGATTTTAAAGAATCAGCTAAAACACGCAAAGAAGTCATTACTGAAAAAATGAAGGATATGTGATGGACAAAATGATTCCAATTACCCACATGAGCCGCAAATACAAAAAAGAAGATGCAATGCTTAGACCGCATACTGAAACTACGCTAGAAAAAAACCAGCGTGAGCGTTTAGAGCGTAGAGCCGCACTTGCCGACAAGTTAAAAGATTTGGATAAAGAAGTTTTGTAATGGCTACGCTGGCAGAAGTCTTACGGAGTTTTACACCGCCCACTACATCGGCTCTAGCTGACCCGATCAAAGAACATTTCCGCACTCTGCCACAGCAATTAGAAACAAACCAACGGGCTATGGATAGAACTATGGCTGGTATGGACAAAACAGACATCATGGGTAGGCCAAACCCTAATTACTACCCTGAAGCTAGGAATGAGTTTACGCAGAACTATATGCCAGCAATCATGGGATCTTATCTGCCGTCTACCCCATTAAAGCCAAATCTTGAAGTTGGTAAGCGTTATGTCCGTGAATTTTTAGGTGGTTTAGCAGATAAAAAACAAGTTCCTATTGAAAGCCTTAAGGGTTCAAGTGCAATGATTATGCCTTGGGACAGCACCAGCCGTAATTACGCAATTAAATCTATTTCTGACGAAGCGTTACCAAGAGATGTAATTACTCATGGCGGTCATGATTACGCTCGTGATTTGGCTCATATAGAGCAAGGTATAGCTGGCGCATCTAATCTTGGTATTGCTAAGCGCATACAAAATCGTGATGCCATTGCTAGGATGGAAAATCTTGCCGCTGGTGGTACTGGAAATATCGTACATTTACCAGTAAGCATGGGTGCTGGCGGTGAAAACTTTAGCGTAATGCCAACTGAAGCAATGCTTGGAATTATTGATGCCAGACAGCCAAGCAAAAAATTTATAAAAGAATTAGACCAAAGTATTAGACAGTATAAAGACCCACAAAGAGGCACAAATCCATTTAGTAAGTTTGCTGGCATAGGAACAGAAGAAGGCCGTATGCAGTTATATTCTGGTGAAGGTGTTGCTGGTACAGCGGGTGATCTGCGTAAAGTATTTATTGACAGAACCGCTGGCTTAAAAGGTAGGCAGGAATACTTAGGCTTTAATGCTGAAGATTTAGCGGCCGCCTTGCGTGATCCTGCGCTTGAAGGAGTGCCAAAAGGTTATGTAGGCAATACATTAATACAGATTGGCCCTGAAGGTATGCATCTGCGCCCAAGCCAAAACCCCACTTATTCCACAGACTTTACTGGCAAATACATGGGAACGCTAGGTAACAATGTCCCAGTCGAAGTAATGTTTCCTAAATTATTTCCGCAATTTGAACAAGCATACGCCAATAAAAAAGGCGATTTGCGAAATATGGCAATTGGCGGTTTAGAAAAGAAGTCCTCTGGCGTGTCAGAGTTAATTGACCAGCAAGTTATAGACAATTATTACAATTATCTAGAACAACAAAAAAAGCTAGGCTTGTAACTCTGCTGTAAGTAACTCAGACTGTAATGCGTGTATGGCATCTTGTAGTAACGCCACATAATCATCATTACTAAGATCAATAGCCTTATCATTTAAATTGCAATTTAAGTTTCCTAAAGCATCACGGGTTAAATTAATTTCTGGCATGTCAAACTCTTTGATTTGTAATATAATTATACCAAGTATTAACCTATCTTAACAACTACTTGGTAAAGATATGCCCAATAAACAACAAACAAATAATCCTAAAGGTAGACCCAAGGGTAGCCCTAACAAGTCCACAGCAATGGCCAGAGAAGCGATTGCCAGCTTTGTTGATGGTAACGCTCACAAGATGGAAGAATGGCTTGAGCAGGTCGCTAAAGGCGTTAAAAACGATGAGGATAAATACATTGTTTTGCCTAATCCTGAAAAAGCATTTGGAATGTTGCAAAGCGTCATGGAATACCATGTACCTAAATTAGCCCGTACTGAGATGGTAGGCGATGAAACTGCTCCAGTAGTCCACATCTATAAATGGCAAGATGATTGAAGTAGTACATGAGTTTGAATACAAGGCTAGAGATGCGTTTAAAGACTTCCACAAACGGAAACAACGCTGGGCAGTTCTAGTCTGTCACCGTAGAGCAGGTAAAACCGTAGCTTCTATCAATGACCTAATCCGCAGGGCAATTAAAGAAAACAAGCCTGATGGCAGGTATTTTTACCTTTGCCCACTATACTCACAGGCCAAAACCGTAGCATGGGAATACTTGCTTAAATTTTCAGCACCTGCGCTATCTAAAGCTAACCAATCAGAACTATGGGTGCAACTACATAATGGGGCTAGGATTAGACTTTTTGGCGCTGATGCTCCAGACACGCTCCGAGGCAATTATATTGACGGAATTGTGCTTGACGAATACGCTGATATGAAGCCCCGTGTGTGGGGTGAGATCATTCGCCCTGCCCTTGCAGACAGAGGTGGATGGGCTACATTCATTGGTACGCCAAAAGGTCATAACGGGTTTTATGACATTTACAAGGGGGCTGAGAACAATCCAGATTGGTACTCCAAAACTTTAAGAGCAGATCAATCAGGCTTATTGCCACAATCTGAGCTAGAAGATGCCCAGCGCATGATGTCTGATAATCAATACGAGGCTGAGTTCCTATGTTCATTTGAAGCGGCAATAACTGGGGCGTACTATGGACAGGAGATGCGTAGGCTTACCGACCTTGAGCGCATTACCACCGTTGACTATGACCCAATGTTTCCTTGTCATACTGCTTGGGACTTAGGGTTTAACGATTCCACTAGCATTTGGTGGTTTCAGGTGGTGTACGGGGAGATACGGGTATTAGACCATCATTCCAGTAATGGCCAAGCAATACCGTTTTACACAGGTTTAATAGCACAAAAAGAATATGAGTTTGGGTACAAATATGGTTACCATTACCTGCCTCACGATGCACGGGCAAAAACTTTAGCATCTGGCGGTAAGAGCATAATTGAACAAATTGCGACAAAAATTGACATAAAACACCTAAAAATTGTTCCAAACCTGTCAATTCAGGATGGAATACAAGCAACAAGGCTTGCATTAACTAGAGCTTGGTTTGATAATAGATGCGAAGAAGGTATCGAATGTTTGCGTCAATATCAAAGAGAGTGGAATGATGATAAAAAATGCTTTAATGACCGCCCTAAACACGATTTTACAAGCCACTCTGCCGATGCGTTCCGCTATCTCAGCGTTGTTTGGAAAGATGAGGACAGCCCTATCCTCAAAGATTCAAGGATTAAAGGACTTCATGTCGGGCAAACGGATGTAACGCTCAACGAGATGTGGAAAGAAACCCCCAAAATAGTTAATCGCAGGATATAAAACATGGAACATACATACCAAGATTGGTACAACTGCATTGCCCAGTACGAGCGTACTTATAAAGAATGGGAAGGCAGAGCAGACAAGATTGTTAAGCGTTACCGTGATGACAACCGCACTAGGAATAACCCTAATGCCAAATTTAATATCCTGTGGAGCAATGTTCAAACCATTACCCCAGCGGTATTTGCCCGTTTACCAAGACCAGATGTAAGCCGTAGATTCCGTGATAACGATCCAGTAGGCCGAGTGGCATCAATGATGCTAGAACGGGCTTTGGAGTATGAAGTTGAACATTATGGTGACTATGCCAGCGCCATGAAACAAGCGGTTCAAGACCGTTTATTAGGTGGGCGTGGTACAGCTTGGGTTCGTTATGAGCCACATATTACTGGCGAAGCTGGTGGTGAAGGTGAAGGCGCACCCGATGACGGTTACCAGATTACAGAAGATATTGATGAAGCTGAAACCGAAGGCGGCATCCATCGTGAAAACCAAGAACGCATTGAATATGAGTGCGCTCCTGTTGATTATGTTCATTGGCGTGATTTTGGCTTAACCGTAGCCCGTACATGGGAAGAAGTAACAGCAGTATGGCGTAAGGTTTATATGGGCAGACCAGCCCTTGTTGAGCGCTTTGGTGAAGAATTGGGCGGTAAGATTCCGCTTGATACCAAGCCAGAAACATCCAAAACATTTAACGAAAAGATGGGCGAAGGTGCATCTGAAGCCGTTGTTTATGAGATTTGGGATAAAACTACAGGTCAAGTTTTATGGCTATCTAAGTCTTTAGGCAAGATCCTTGATACCCGTGATGATCCGCTACAGCTTGAAAACTTTTGGCCATGTCCAAAGCCAATGTTTTCAACCCTGACAACTGATACTCTTGTTCCAGTTCCTGACTTTGTTCTTTACCAAGACCAAGCAAGACAGCTAGACACGCTGGCAGATCGTATTGATGGATTCATTCAAGCCCTCAAGGTTCGTGGCGTATATGACGCATCTGAGCCATCCTTACAGCGTTTGTTTACTGAAGGTGAAAACAATTCACTTCTGCCAATTAAAAACTGGGGTGCGTTTGCTGAAAAGCAGGGCATGGCAGGAGCTATTAACCTTGTAGATATTGCCCCAATTGCTCAAGCATTGACTATGGCTTATCAAGCTATGGATCAGGTTAAGGGTCAAATCTACGAGATTATGGGCATTGCTGACATTCAGCGTGGCCAAACCGATCCAAGCGAAACACTAGGCGCACAGATTATCAAGTCTAACAACGCTTCAGGGCGTTTAAAGACTATGCAACACGATGTAGTGAACTTTGCTACAGCCTTGTTGCAGATCAAAGCACAGATTATTTGCCAGCATTTTACCGATGACACCATCGTTAAGATTAGCGGTGCAATGCAATTATCTCAGCAAGATCAAAAACTTATACCGAAAGCCCTTGAATTACTAAAGAATGAACCAGCTAAGAACTTCCGTATTGAAGTGACTAGCGATTCGATGATTTATCAGGATGAACAGCAAGAAAAGCAAAACCGCATTGAGTTCTTGGCCGCAGTCAGTAGCTATATGCAGACAGCCCTACCAGTAGCACAGGGCGTACCTGAACTTACTCCGTTGCTAATGGAAATGCTCAAGTTTGGCGTAACAGCGTTTAAGGCTGGCAAGCAAATGGAAGGCATGATTGACGAAACTGCTGATAAGTTCCGTGAACAAGCTAAAGCGGCAGAAGGTCAACCCAAGCCACCATCACCTGAAATACAAAAATTACAGATGCAAGCGCAGATGGATCAGGCCAAGATGCAGGCTCAATCTCAGCTTGAACAACAGAAGATGCAGATGCAGATGGAGCTTGAGAAGGCCAAGCAAGAATATCAAGCACAAGAAAACCAGCTTAAATTCCAGCTTGAAGAACAGCGCAATATGATGGATCGTGAGATGGAAATCAAGGTTGCTCAGATGAAGATGAATACCGAGCGCAATACTCAGGTCTTGTTAGCGCACATTAACAACGGTGCAAAGATCGAAGTTGCCCGTATCGGTGCTGATGAATCTACTGGTGAACAGGCTTATTTATCTGAAGAAGCTATGGCCGCATCTATGCAACACCCATTACAGCCTATTGCAGATGCTATTAGCCAAAGCAATCAACAAATGACATTAGCCCTAGGTGACCTAGTAAACACTATTAACGAAAACCACAATAGACCTAAACAAGTGGTACGGGGACAAGACGGTAAAATTATTGGGGTTCAATAATGGCTATAACAGTCAAACATAAGTTTGTCAGCGCAATACCTGATGCTGGTGATACTACAATTGTTCAGCCGTCTAATTGGAACGATAGCCATGATTTAGTAGGAACTGTACCTGTAGCTAACGGTGGTACAGGTGCGGCAACACTTACAGGTTATGTTAAGGGTAGTGGCACGGCTAATATGACAGCCTCATCTACTATTCCTAATACAGATATTACTGGTCTTGGCACGGCATCAACTAAAGACGCAGGCGTAGCCAATGGCGTTGCAACACTAGACGGTAGTGGTACAGTACCAATTAGCCAATTACCAGCCGCAGTTTTAGGAGCATTAAGTTATCAAGGCACATGGAACGCCTCTACTAATACACCTACTCTCACCAGTTCTGTGGGTACTAAGGGTTATTACTATGTTGTTAATGTTGCTGGTAGCACTAACCTCAACGGTATTACTGATTGGGTGGTGGGCGATTGGGCGGTATATAACGGATCGGCATGGCAGAAGGTAGACAATACTGATGCGGTAACTAGCGTAAACGGCTATACAGGCACAGTAGTATTAACTGCCGCAGATGTAAGCGCAGTCCCATATACAGGTGCAACAGGCGCAGTAGACTTAAACAACAAGTCTTTGACCAATGTAAGTAATTTAGGCGTTGGAACTGCTGTTGTACCAACTATTAAGATTAGGGCAATCGGTGATAACAACTCATCTTCCCGTATTGCTATGCGTGGTTATTCAAGTGATGCCAATAGTTCTGCTATTCGTGTTACTAAATTTAGGGGTACGGCTGGCGCACCACAAGCACCACAAAGCGGTGACAGTTTAGGTAAGTTTGAATTAGCTGGTTACGGCACAACTTCTTCAGAAGGTTATCCACAGGCTTCTTTAGAGGGTGTTGCTACAGAAGCGTGGGGTGCTGTTGCTAGGGGTACAAAGGCTGTAATCAAAGTTACACCTAATACAACAACTACCCAAGTTACCGCTTTAACCATAAACCAAGATTCAACTGCTGTTTTTGCAAATACAGTAACTGCTAATGGCACTTTGCTTACAGGTAATACAGGCACAGTTACAAGCGTAGCAGCAACCGCAGGCACAGGAATAACTGTTAGTGGTAGCCCTATTACTACTAGCGGTACATTAACTATTACCAATAGTGCGCCTGACCAAACAGTAGTTTTAACTGCTGGCACAGGCATAAGCACTAGCGGTACATACCCTAACTTCACTATTACCAATACAAGCCCATCTAGCGGTGGCACGGTAACTAGCGTTAGCGGAACTACTGGTCGCATTACTTCTACAGGTGGAACAACCCCTGTAATTGACCTTGCAAGTGGTGTAGCAACGGCTGGAACAACTGGTTCATCTAGTCTTATTCCAGTAGTCACTATTGATACTTATGGTCGTGTAACTAGCATAACTACCGCTTCTAATCCACAAGGGACAGTTACTTCTGTTACTGGAACTGCCCCAGTAGTAAGTAGTGGTGGTGCAACCCCAGCTATTAGCATGGCTGCCGCCAATACAACAACTAACGGTTATTTGACAAGTACCGATTGGAATACTTTTAATGGAAAAGGTAGTGGGTCTGTAACTAGCGTAGGTGGCACAGGCACAGTAAACGGTATTACATTAACTGGCACGGTAACTTCAAGTGGAAATTTGACCCTTGGTGGCACATTATCCAATGTAAGCCTAGCTACCCAAGTAACTGGCAATTTACCTGTAACTAACTTAAATAGCGGTACAGGTGCAACATCTAGCACTTATTGGCGTGGTGATGGCACATGGGCAACAGTAGCGGCTAGTCCTGCTGGTTCTGATACCCAAGTTCAATACAACAATGCTGGTGCTTTTGGCGCTAACTCTAGCTTTACTTATGCAAGTTCAACATTGACCGCACCTAACCTAGTTGCAAGCAATGGTTTAGTAATGAACAACGCCACAGTAGGCGCAAGTTTTAGTATTGCTAGTGGATATAATGCAATGTCTGTAGGCCCTGTAACTGTAGCAACAGGTCAATCTGTAACTGTTCCTAGCGGTAGTCGCTGGGTAGTTTTATAAGGTAAAAAAATGGCATCCATTGTTATTTCAGGTGATACAAGCGGAACAATTACATTAACTGCCCCTGCTGTAGCAGGAACACAGGCAGTTACATTGCCTTTAGTTGTTTCATCTTCAACTACAAACACAGTAACTAATAAAATTTCCATTGTTATCAATGGCACAACTTATTATTTATTGGCTTCTACTTCAGGTACATAATGGCATCTATTATTAGAACTGGTACAACTAGCGGAACAGCTTTTAATATAAGCCCTGACACAACAGGAACTTTAGCTTTAACTGCTGATTCAGGCATTATTACTGCCGCTTCAACTACAGGCGCTTTAGTTGTTCCTACTGGTACTACTGCACAAAGACCTAGTTCTTTAGCGGCTGGAATGATTCGCTACAACACTACAACAAATGTTACTGAAATTTATTCAGGAATTGCATGGATTTCAATTACAAATCAAGGATATTCTGCTAGTTATTTAATGGTTGGCGGAGGTGGTTCAGGGGGTGGGGTTGTTAATGCGCCTGTTGGTGGTGGTGGTGGCGCTGGAGGCTTGCTTAGTGGAACAACAACATTAACCATTGGAACTACATATACCATTGTAGTTGGCGCTGGTGGCGCAGGGACTACTACTACAAATAATGCTGGTACAAGTTCGACTGCAATTAGTTTGACTGCTGTTGGTGGTGGGTATGGTGGTGGCGCAGGCGGAAGTATTCCAAATAACGCAGGAGGAAGCGGTGGTTCAGGCGGTGGTGGATATGTAACAAATTCTGGCGGTAGCGGAACTTCAGGGCAAGGTTTTGCAGGTTCTTCAGGTGTTGTAGGTACTGGGACTTATTCTTCTGGAGGCGGAGGTGGCGCTGGTGCAGTAGCTTCAGCAGGAACTGGCTCAAATGGTGGCGATGGTGGTGTAGGCGCATCAAATTCAATTACTGGTAGCGCAGTATTTTACGCTGGCGGTGGAGGCGGAGCAATTACTACTGGAACTGCTGGTGCAGGTGGTAATGGAGGAGGTGCATCTGCTGGTGCTGGAGGAGGTACAGGGGGCGGAGGAACTGCTGGCGGCAACGGTTCTGCCAACACAGGCGGAGGCGGAGGCGGTGGAGGCGGAAATGCTAATTACACAGCAACTGCGGCTGGAGGTAATGGGGGTTCAGGGGTTGTTATTCTTTCTGTACCTACTGCAAATTATTCAGGCACTACAACTGGTTCACCAACCATAACTACATACCTGACAAGCACTATTATCAAATTCACATCTAGCGGTACATACACAGCTTAAAAGGAGATTTACATGGGACATTTTGCAAAAGTAGTAGACGGAAAGGTTACTCAAGTTATTGTGGCTGAACCTGATTTCTTTGATACATTCGTTGATTCAAGCGCAGGTACATGGTTACAGACTAGCTATAACACGCATGGCGGTCAGCATACAAATGGCGGCACACCCTTGCGTGGTAATTACGCTGGTATTGGCTACACATACGATGCTACAAATGATGTGTTTTATGCCCCACAACCATACGCAAGCTGGACAATTTCAGCCCCTACATGGACATGGGAAGCGCCAGTAGCTTATCCAACAGACGGCAAGCCATACAAATGGGATGAAGCTACTACATCTTGGGTTGAAGTAACAATTTAAGGAGTTATATGTCTGTAATTATTGATGGCACAGCAGGTATAAGCCCTGCACAATGGACTACTGCTGGTAGACCGTCAAGCCCTGCATTGGGTCAGCAAGGATATAACACTACATTATCTGCTTATGAAATTTATGCTGGTTCTAGTGGTGGGTGGGTTTCAGTTGCTTCAAATGGTTACACAGTCAGTTATCTTTCTGTAGCTGGTGGAGGTGGCGGGGGCGCAGTAAGGCCTACTATTACAGGAAATTATGCTACTGGAGGCGGTGGAGGCGCAGGTGGGTTTTTAGCCAATACCACTACCTTAACTTCAGGAACTGTTTATTCAATATCTATCGGTGCTGGGGGTGCTGGTGCGCCTGATACAGCAAATAATGGAACATCAGGTTCAAATACAACTGGATTATTGCAAACTTCTGTAGGCGGTGGAGGTGCGGCAAGCGGAAACTATACTGGCTTGTCAGGCGGTTCAGGAGGTGGCGGTGGATGGGGCGGTAGTGCTGGCGGTAGCGGAACTAGCGGACAAGGCTATGGCGGTGGTATTGGCGGTGGCGCTTCAGCTTACGGTGGAGGGGGCGGTGGAGGCGCAAGTGCCGTAGGGACTGCTGGAAGTTCAACCAATGGTGGTAACGGTGGGGCTGGTTCAGCTTCTGCACTTTCAGGGACAAATACATACTACGCTGGAGGTGGTGGCGGTGGTGTTTACATTAGCGGAACTACAGGAGTAGGCGGTACGGGTGGGGGCGCAAATGGTGGTGCTTCAGGCGGTGGAAATGGTAATGCCGCTTCTGCCAATTTAGGCGGTGGAGGAGGAGGCGCATCAGGAACTGCTGGTTCTACGCAAACTGGTGGCGCTGGAGGTTCAGGCATATTTATTATTTCTTATGCTGGTTCTCAGCGTGGTACAGGTGGAACATATACATCATCTGGCGGTTATAGCATCCACACATTTACAACATCTGGCAATTACACAGCCTAATGTTTTCTACTGCTTTCCAAGCTAATGCGTTTCAAAATAACGCATTTCAAATATATGGCCAACCACCTGTAGAAACTAGGGTAGGCGGTGATGATGCTTGGGTAACAAAAGAAGAATTACGCAGAATACAAAAGATTCAGCTAAAGATTGCTGAACGCCAACGCAAATTAGAGCAAGCTACAAAAGATGCTAATGCTTCACGCAAGCAAGCATTTAAGGATTTAATTGATCCTGTTGCTAAAGTTAAGCAAACTAAAGTACAATCAAAACAAGAGGTTAAGGCTGATATACCGTTAGCTGAAACAGAAGATTTACAACGGTCAATAAGCTACCTTGAAAGACAACGGGATAACATCCTTGCGGCAGTAGCTTACAGACAAGAAGTTGCAAATATTGAAATGCAACTAATGGTAATGGAAGCCAAACGCCAAGAGGAACTTGACGATGAGGCCGCACTATTACTACTGCTCCACTAGATCCACATTCGGAATACAAGAAGGCTTACGAACACCTACACGCTGGTCGCTATGAAGCTGGTTTTAGGGGGTTTGAATACCGCTGGCATCCAGACATTATTGCCAAACAAGCCCAGCCTTATGCACCTGCGTTAAAAATGCCAGTATGGAGGGGTGAACCGCTAATCGGTAAATCCATCACAGTTCAGATGGAGCAAGGCTTTGGTGACATTATTATGTTTGCCCGTTTTTTGCCTGCATTGAAGGCTTTAGGGGCATCTAGGGTAGTTGTCTTGCAAGAAGGTACATTGCACCACCTATTAGGTCAAATACACGCTGTAGATGTGTTTAGCAACGATCTTGAAAATGGTGTTGCCAAAGAATCTGATTATTGGATTGGCTCAATGTCTTTGCCGTACTACATATCGCTGTCGCATCCTATTATTAAAGCTATGTTTCCAGTAACACGGAACAAAATTATGGGTTCTGAAGGCTATCTTCACGCCCAACCAAGCAACATTCCGCCCAAGATTGGCGTAAATTGGGAAGCATCCAAGCAAACTTTGTATTACATCAAATCTATTGCCCATGAACACATGGAAGAAATGATTGGTGATGACGCTTATTCGCTAAATCCACAGTCAGATGGCTTATTTCACCCATTACCTAACGATGGTTGGAAGCAAAACTGGGTTAAAACTGCTTCACACATGAAGGCCATGAAGGGAATTGTTACTGTAGATACAGGAACGGCTCACCTTGCAGGCGCATTAGGAGTAAAAACCATTGTTTTATTGCCAAAAGAAGAATTTGTCTGCTGGCGTTGGAAAAATGCCCGTTGGTATGACAGCATTTGCTTACTTAGACCCCACGAATACGATCAATTGCCCGAACTTATTAGGAGAATGTAATGGCTTTAGTAAAAATGACCGTAACCTGTAACCATTGCAAGGTTTCCCATGAGGAATACGACCCAGCGCACTATGATGACCGTGAAAAGTACCTTGCTTACTGGAATTTGCCATTTGAAGGCGAAGAAGCTGATAAAGCATGGCAGGATAAGTTAAACATGACCCCAAAAGAAGCCCCAATCGTCATATCAGACATTGAAGGCCACATATCTATGGCTGACGGTCAATGGGTAGGTAGCCGATCAAGCCATCGTGAAAACCTTAAACGCAATAATTGCGTTGAAATAGGCAATGATGTGTCTTTTGAGCAAAAAAAACATGAATTAAGCAGGTCAGAAAACGAATCACGCAAGCGTCAAATTGCCGAACTTGCATACGCAAAACTTAGATAAGGAGCATCAAATGAGTGAAGAATTAGACCGCAGAGAATTGCTCGAATCCGCATTAGAACAAGCCGAAGAAGGCACTTTAGAAGCCCCTGTTGAAAAGGAGATTGAAGTAAATGACGATCCAATCCAAGCCGAAAACGCCAGCGAAGAAAGCACCCCTGAAGAAAGCAACGACCGTGACGAAAAAGGTCGTTTCAAAAGTAAGTCGGAAGAAACCAGTAGCCAAGACGATTCCGATCAAGAATCTGAGCCTGTGGCAGAAGCTAGTGATGACGCTCAAGAAGAAGTAAAGCGCCCTACTACTTGGAAAAAAGAGTATGTAGAGGTTTGGGAAAAGATGAAGGGTGGCAAGCCGTTAAATGAACAAGAGTTCGTTAAGTTTGCTGAATACGCCAATCAGCGTGAAGCTGAGTACAAGAAGGGTGTATCTGCCTATAAAGCCGAAGCTGACAATGCCCGTCAACTTACAGAGGCTATTGGGCCATTCGTTCCTGAACTACAGCAACAAGGTATTCATCCTGTAGCTTGGATCAATAACCTTGGCAGAGCGCACATGGTTTTAAGTAAAGCGCCATACGAACAGAAGGTTCAGATGTTCCATAGACTTGCACAAGATTATGGAATACAATTAAATTCAGATAGCTTACAAATGCCAGAACAGGCGTATGTAGACCCATATCAACAACAGTTAATGCAACAACTTCAAGCTACACAGCAACAAGTTCAGCAACTGTCAGCGATACGGGATCAAGAGGAAAATGCACGGTTGACCAATGAAATCAGCCGTGTAAGTAGCGACAGAGAGCGGTTTCCGCACTTTGAAATGGTACGGGAGGATATGGCTCAATTACTTGAGCGAGGTTTAGCCCAAGACCTAGAATCGGCTTATGCCAAAGCGGTGCGTATGAATGACGAAGCGTACAAGCTAGAGCAGGAAAAACTCCTGAGATCAGCCAGTACCCAAGCGTCTAAGGCACAGCAAGTAGCTAAAGCCAAAGCAACTGCGGTTAGTCCACGATCCGTTACACCTAGCGGTCAAGTGAATAAAGCAGATGCAAAGGATAGACGATCCTTGTTGATGGCTAATTTGGCCGATGCAGAGGGTGGTCGGGTTTAACTTAATTTAATAAAGGAAATATCATGGCTTTTGCTAACTCAGCAATCACCGATATTATCGCTACTACCATTCAAAGCCGTAGCGGAGTATTGGCAGACAACTTAACACAAAACAACGCAATTCTTCAGCGTTTGAACTCTAAAGGTAATGTTCGCCCGTTTTCAGGCGGTAATGTGATCCTTGAGGAGATCATGTACAACGATCCAAATACTAACAATGCTAACTCTTATAGTGGCTACGAAGTATTGAACATCACTCCTGATAGCCCTATTTCTGCGGCTCAATTCTCAATTACTCAGTACGCTGATAGCGTAACAATGAGTGGTTTAGAAATGTTGCAAAATAGCTCAAAAGAAGCAATTATCGACCTGTTAGATGGCCGTATGCAAGTTTCTGAGGCTCGCTTGTTAAACCGTATTTCTACTGACATCTATGGTGACGGTACAGGTAATGGCGGAAAAAACATTACAGGTTTGGCGGCCGCTTGCCCAGTTTCAAATACCACAGGAACTTACGGTGGCATCAACCGTGCTAACTGGACATTCTGGCAGAATCAGTCATCCACAGGTGCTGACACAGCCGCATTGATCCAAGCCGCTATGACTTCAGCCGCTATCAAGTCCGTTCGTGGAACTGATAAGGTTGATTTAATTGTTGCTGGTAACACTCTGTATCAACGCTATGTAGCTTCATTGCAAGCTATTCAGCGTATTGCTGGTGTAGACGAAGGTGCGGCTGGTTTCGCATCACTCAAGTTCTACGGTGGCGGTATGTCTGCTGATGTGGTATTAGGCGGTGGTTATGGCGCTCAAGAAACTGCAAACTATATGTACTTCTTGAACACTAACTACATTTTCCTACGCCCACACAAAGAGCGTAACTTTGTACCTATCGGTGGCGAGCGTCAGTCAATCAACCAAGATGCAATCGTGAAGTTATACGGTTGGGCTGGTAACTTGACTTGTTCTAACAGCTTCCTACAAGGCGTGTTGACAGGTACTGCTTAAGTATCTATTAACTCAACTTAACGAATAGAAAAGGAATTATCATGGCTTATACCGTTCTCCCTATCGCTGGCGTGGATTTGTACAATACAACAACTACAAATCCTAATTCCGCTGGCACAGCAATTGCAACATTTGGCCCATTAGGTGCTGAAACTTTCGGTAGCGATGGCTTCCGTTATGTTTTTGCCCAAGCTGGTGTAGCTATTGCGGCATCAACCGCTACTTGCGTAATCAACGCATCAACATTCCAAGTTACCTTGGGTGCTGGTACTTATGTTGCTGGAGCTTCTATGGCTTCTGGTGACTATGGTTGGTTTGGTAAGGCTAGTGTTTAATAGTTTTATGTAGTAAAAACAGGGGGTTACCTTAACTGGTAGCCCCTTTTTTTCAATTGTTTTACCTTTAATACCTTGAAGGAGATTTAAAAATGGCTTTACCATCAGATGAGCAGGGTGCAGATGCACGATTACAGGTTCGTTTTTACAAGCGAGCAGTTCAGCAAGAACAGGAAACATTGGATGCTGGCAGACCAATATACAAAGAGTTTGACTTTGTGCATATTTGCGTTGCTGGCGATACATTGACCGAAATCGACACTTATGTACTAAACAACCATAAGTTACGATTCCCAGTTCAATGGGCGCAATACATGAATCGTGTAGGTGCGGATGACCAACAAATTGTTGGAACTCCTGTATCTGAATGGCCTATTGTGTCCAAATCCCAAGCTGAAGAACTACGGGCTTTGAAATTTCACACCGTAGAAGCTATTGCAGGCGCTTCTGATGCTCAATTACAGCGTATGGGTATGGCGGCAGGAATGTCACCTTATGCGTTCCGTGATAAAGCAAAGGCATTTTTAAATTTAGCCACCAATGCGGCAGAAACTGACAAGCGTGAAACAGAAATTAACGCTTTGAAAGAAGAACTTGCCAAAAAAGAGTTAGAAACTGCTAAAATGAAAGCAGAAACAGATGCGAAGCTGGCCCAAATGCAGGATCAAATGGCCGCTATACTTGCCGCTGTTGGTGAAAAGAAACCCCGTAAACAGAAAACGGTAGCCACAGAGGAAGCCTGATATGTCATCAACAATGCTTGAACTTGTCCAGCAAGTAACTGCTGAACTTAACTTAGCCGTACCTACTTATGTAGCAGGAAACACAAACCAAGATGTGCAACAAATCTTGGCTTTGATGAATCGTGCAGGGTACGATTTGATTAAGGAACACAATTGGCAGGCATTGGAGTTGGAATACAGGTTTTATACAAACGCAATAACCACGACCTGCACTACTGTTAATGGCACACAAGTTTTAACTGCTATTCCCAGTACCGCAGGTCTGGACAAAAACTATTCTATTGTTGGCACGGCAATTCCCCAAGATACTTATGTAGATGAGGTTCTTAGCGCCAATTCGGTAACAACTACACAGCAATCTTCAGCAACATCAGTAGGGCAATCAGTTACTTTTAGCAGAACTATTTACCCTTTACCGCCTGATTACGAAACTATTACCGACAATACCCATTGGGATAAGACAAAACATTGGCAAATGCTTGGCCCAGTAGATGCCCAGCAATGGCAATGGCTTAAGTCTGGTTATATCTCAACTGGCCCAAGGGTTCGTTGGCGTATTCTGGGCAATAAGTTTGAAATTTGGCCACCATATAACACCCTTGAATATTTAGGCTTTGAGTACCGTTCTAAAGGCTGGGTGCGTAGTGCTACAGATGCGGTCAAAAACAGCTTTACTGCTGATACTGATACATCTGTATTAGACGATGCAATCATTGTATTGTTGACTAAACTCAAATATTTTCAAATTAAGTCTTTTGATACTACTGCGTTGCAACAAGATTACAGCCGTTATTTAAGCGTTGCCAAAGCTAATGACAAAGGTTCTGCAACTTTATCTTTTGCGCCACAGCCAAGTGCTGTATTAATTGGTTGGGCAAATATTCCCGATACTGGTTATGGAAGCTAATTATGGCAGTCGCACAAAAAAGACAAGCTGTAACTGCTAGTGTTTCTGCGCCTATTGGTGGCTGGAACGCTAGGGATTCTATTGCCAATATGCCGCCATTGGATGCGGTTGCTTTAAACAACTTTTGGCCTACACCAACTAGCGTACAACTAAGACTAGGCTATACAAGGTTCTCTACTGGCATTACAGGTCAAGTCAATAGCTTGATGAACTATGCTGGCGTAAGCAGTCAAAAGCTATTTGCGGCCGCAGGAACAAGCATTTATGATGCTTCAGGCTCTACTGCCGTAGCAGTCAAGACAATTACTGATGACAAGTTTCAATATGTCAATATTACCAATGCGGCAGGTCACTTTATGGTGGCCGTGAATGGCGTTGATCCTGCCCAGCTATACGATGGAACTAATTGGATTAGCATTGCTTCTACCGCAACTGCACAAACAATTAGTAGCATTACCAGAGGTGGTACAGGTAATCTAACGGCTACCGTTACTACTGCTTCACCGCATGGTTTAGAAACAGGCAATCAAATAACCGTAGCTGGCGCAACTCCAGCACAATTTAACGGTACATTTATTATTACCAAGACTGGTAACAGTACATTTACTTATGTAATGGCTACTGCCCCTGCTAACAACGCTACTGTTGTTGGCACTTATACTGTTTTGTACGCTATTACAGGTGTTAATTCAAATACTTTTGTTAATGTAAACCTATTTAAAAACCGTTTATATTTTACCCAAGAAAACAGTCTAAATTGCTGGTATTTAGGTGTTGATGCAATAAGTGGCCCAGCTTCTCCATTGTATTTTGGTGGAATTGCTAGAAATTCAGGTTTTTTACAAGCAATGGGTACTTGGACTATTGATGCTGGACAAGGCGTTGATGATTACGCAGTATTTGTTACTAGCATGGGTGAAGTTATTGTTTATAACGGTACTGACCCTGACAATGCAGATACTTGGGTGTTAAAAGGCGTATGGCAATTAGGTCAAACCTACAACCGTAGATGCTTTTTAAAGTGGGGCGGTGATCTTTTACTGCTCACTCAAGACGGTCTTGTACCATTAGCGGCCGCTTTGCAATCAAGCCGTTTAGACCCTAGAATCAATCTAACAGACAAGATTTACTACGAAATTAGCCGTTCAGCTTCTTTGTATTCAACTAATTTTGGCTGGCAATTGGCTTATTTTGCTAGTGAAAATATGTTAATGATTAATGTTCCAACAACGGGTGGAACACAACAGTTTTGTATGCACACCATATCTAAGGCTTGGTGTAGCTTTTCCAACATTGAAGCTAAATGCTGGGAAATAAGTTACGACCAAATGTATTTTGGTGGCAATGGTTATGTAGGCCGCTTTTGGGATTCTTACAGCGATAACGGAAACAATATTAATGCCCAAGTACAGCAGGCATATAGCTATTTTGACAGCGTAGGACAGCAAAAACGCTTCACAATGATTCGCCCAATATTTCAAACTGACAACGGTTTGCCTAGTGTTTTAGCAGGTATAAATACCGATTTTGATGCTCAAAACAGCCTTGGTGCTGTCAGTTTTAATGCTGTTAGTTCTACCCTTGGGGTATGGGACACGGCCGTATGGGATGAAGATGTATGGGGCGGCAATTTAGCCTTAACTAAGTTATGGCAAGGCGTAACTGGAGTAGGTTATTCAGGTGGCATTATTATGAAAATAGCCTCCCAAGGCATTGATGTGTACTGGATTAGTAGCGATTATGTAATGGAGCGAGGTGGCGTTCTGTAATGCGTCAAGTCACTACAGAAAATCAACAATACATGGGTGATTGGTTGGTTCGGTTAATGAACCATCCGTTACCAGAAGAAACGGTATGTATAGGTCAAGAAATTGACGGGAATTTGGTAGCAGTAGTTGGATTTGCTAGTTTTATGCCAAAAGCGTGTCAAATGCACATTGCGGCAGTAGACGAAGTAAATTGGATGAGTAGAGATTTATTGTGGGCGGCTTTCGATTACCCCTTTAATAAACTAGGTGTTAGCGTTATACTAGGTCAAATTTGTGCAGATAATGAATCTGCCCTAAAATTAAACCGACACCTTGGTTTTAAAGTAATAGCCGAAATACCTGATGCTCACATGGATGGTGACTTAGTGATTATGGCTATGAGGCGTGAAGATTGTCGCTTTCTTGACATCAAATGCCCTTTAAGAACAGCAAGAGGAGAATGACATGGGTGGTGGTGGATTTTTAGGATTAGGGCCTGCGCCAAGCGCACCAACGCCTCCTGATTACAGGGGTGCGGCACAAGAAACAGCGCAAGGTAACTTGCAAGCCGCACAAGCGGCTACTGCCGCCAATCGTGTAAACCAAGTTACTCCTTATGGAAACTTAAATTACACACAAAGTGGTACAGATTCTCAAGGAAACCCAACTTGGACAGCTACTACAAGCCTATCTGATGTTGGTCAAAAGCTATTAAACAACCAAAACAACGCTAGTTTAGGTTTGGGAAGTGCTATTAATGCACAACTTGGCATGGTTCAAGACACAATGGGTAGAGGTTTTAACCCTAATATTCCACAAACCCAAACTAGTCTAGGCTCTAATTATGTAACTGATCCTAACTATGCTGGCGGTATGCAAGGCTGGGATAAAGCAAACGAAATTTTGCAGGCTAGATTACAGCCGCAAATGCAACAGCAACGAGATGCACAAGCGGCACGATTGGCAAACCAAGGTATTGTGCAAGGTACTAAAGCATACGAAAACGCTATGCGTACCTTTAATCAAGGCCAAAACGATTTAACAACTAATTCACAATTAGCTGGTCAGCAAATAGGCCAAAACCTGTTTACACAAGGTTTGCAAGGCGGTCAATTTACAAATCAAGCCTTAATAAACCAAGGCAACTTTGGAAATACTGCACAGCAACAAGCATTTAACCAAGAACTTACTAAGTACAATTTGCCGCTTAATACATTAAGTGCATTGCGTACTGGCGCACAGGTTCAAAACCCATCATTTGTTAACTCTGCACAACAAGCTACTACAGGCGGTGCTGATATTTTGGGTGCTAATCAGATGGGTTACAACGCCCAGATGGGTGACTTTAACGCTAAAAATGCGGCACAGCAAAACTTTAATAGCGGCTTAATGGGTCTAGGCGGTGCTGGCATTATGGCCGCATCTGATGTTCGTATGAAAGAAAACATCAAACAGATTCATTGGTTGCCTAACGGTTTACCTGTATACGAATACGAATACAAGCCTGAATTTAAAGATCATCCTTTGGCTGGTCACGGTAAGTTTGTTGGCGTTATGGCTCAAGAAGTTCAAGCGCTTATTCCTGATGCTGTTGTTACCCTTGAAAACGGCTACTTGGCCGTAGATTACGGAAAAATCAATGCCTAATCCATATATTACTGATGTAAGCCCGTACTTTGCCCAGCAAGATCAAGGTTTATCCCCTGTTTTTCAAAATATTGGCCAGCAACAAGCCAATCAACAAGCCGCACTTGCACAGCAAAATCAATTAGTCCAACAAGCTGGTCAAACTCAGCAACAAGGCGGCATGAACCCTATGGCTATGGCAATGGCTTTGCGTAAAAAAGGCAATGGGATAACAGAAAACCCTACAGGTCTTGCTTACGACCAAAATGGTCAAAATCCTTATGCTTATACGCCAAAACAACCTGATTACAGCAATGTTGGTAATTTATTTTCTACAAGAGATTAATTATGGCCGCTGATATTGGAACACTTACACCAGAACAAATGTTGCAACAGCAACAGATTTTACGCCAGCAAAAAATGGCTGAAATGCTTATGCAACAAGGTTCTCAACAGCCACAAGGTCAAATGATTAGCGGCCGTTATGTTGCACCATCATTTACACAAAACCTTGCCAGTTTAGCCAATATGTATGTTGGTCAAAGAAATCTTGAAAAAGCAGATCAAGCGCAAATTGATTTAGCAAAACAATTAAGAGCAGACGAAACTTCTGCTATGGCTGATTTTATTCAGCAAAAACAAGGCAAAGCAGGTGTTGAAGGCGGTATTTATGGTCCAAACAACCAGATTACTACTCAAACTACTGCTGATATGTACGGCCCTAACATGGAATTGAATCCACAATACAAACAGGTTGCCCCTGTTGCCGCAATTCCAGCTAATCCTCAAGCGGCTTATGCTAATTTGTATGCAAATCCAAAAGCATCTGCCGCACAAAGAAATTTTGCGTTTACCAAAATGAACGCTGATCCTGAAGCGTTTACTTTGTCTGAAAATGCCGTTCGTTTTGAAAAACAACCTGATGGAACTGTTAAACAAGTAGCCGCAGGAGCTAAAAAACCTATTCAAATTGATACTGGAACTGCTATTGAGTTCCGTGATCCAGACAATATTAGTATTGTTTTACAAAGAATTCCTAAATCTCAAATGCCTACTGGCGGTCAAGTAATTGATCGTGAAGATGGAATTTATATAGTAAATCCTAGAACTGCACAAGCCACACAAGTATTAGGTTCAGATGGTCAACCATTAAAAGGTTCTCCATCCGCATCTTTAGGTAAAGAATTTACTGAATTAAACCAACAAAAATCCATTATTAATGGCGTTCTTAAAGGCGTTGAAAATAATAGAGATGCGTTTGGCCCTGCTATTGGTGCAAAAGGATCAATACCTTTTGGTGATGTTGCTCAAAACCGTAAATTTACACCTGCTCAATTAGAAGCACGATCTGAAGTATTTAATACTGCTTCTGCTGTCATTAAAGAACGGGCTGGTACTGCTCAAAGCGCAAGCGAAAAAGAAACAATTATGCGTTTCTTGCCATCACCGTTTGATGGTGCTGATGTAATTATTGGAAAAATGAATGGCTATAACCGCTACATTCAAAACAAAGAAGCAGGAACATCATCTGTTCGTGGTGCAGTTCCAGCTTATTACGGCAAAACCAGCAAAGAATTAGAAAATTCTAATGTTGCTCCAAAACCTGCAACTAACAATGCGCCAATGAGGTTTGCATCTGAAGCTGATGCGGCAAATGCTAAATTGCAAGATGGTACGCCAATAATTATTAACGGTGTTGAAGGAATTTGGAAAAACTAATATGCCATTTATACCTAATGCTCCCTCAACTGGTAGATTTGTTGCAAATGCTCCTGAACAGGGCAATATGTTCACGCAGTCTGCTGAAGATATACAGTACGACCCAATGTCAGGCGTTCCATTAAATACATCATCTTACGGTTCTGGGACTACTGGCGGCACAGATACAGCCCGTAAAGCACTTACAGCAACTGCTTCATTGCCTGTAAATATTGCAACTGGGGTCGCTAAAAACCCTGCTGGTGTAATTCAAGCATTTGGTAAATACTTTGGTGGCGGTCAAACTGGTGACAATATGGTTAACGCCATTAATCAGATTGAAGCAGGAACACAAAAGGCTTCAGGTGATGTAGGTGGTGCAATTAGTTCTGGTGGATCAATGGTTGGTCAAGCCGCCCCTTGGATGGCTACGGCTGGATCTGGAATGATTCCTAGTTTTGCCCAGCGTGTTGCACAAGGATTTGGTGTTGGCGTGGCTTCAGGTGTTGCATCTCCTGAAAAGGTTGGTTTAACGCCTGAAGAATTTGGCAACACTAAAATGGAAAACATGGGCATCCAAGGAGCAATTGGTGCGGCATTTCCTGTGGTTGGTGGTTTAATTAAAACAGGCTATAACGCTGTTAAAGGTGCAGTAGAGCCATTATATGAAGGTGGCCGAAATAAAATTTTAGGCCGTGCTTTGCGTGAGTTTTCAGGTGGTCAAGACGAATTGGCTATTCAAAACCTTAAAAACGCTAAACCTTTAATTGAAGGTTCAATGCCTACTGTTGGTCAGGCCGCTGGTGTACCAAGTTTGGCCGCATTAGAGCGTACAGCGGTAAATACGCCTGAAATGACTAATACTATTGCTGGTCGTAAAGCGGCACAAGCTAACGCACAAGCAACTGCTCTTAGTAACATTGCCAGCCCTACAAGATCAGAGAAATACCTTGATTTGCGTAAACAGCTAGGTGATGAACTATATGAGCCAGCACTACAAAAAGGCGTTGATTTTTCAACATTGACACCTGAATTACAAGCAGAATTTAAAGGATTGACAAAATCGCCATCTATTAAGTCTGCCATGCTTCAAGCTGGTGAAAATGCCTTAGACAAAGGTAAAGATATTGGAAACCCAGCAAATTCATTGCGTGGCTTGCATGAAACTAAATTTGCCTTAGACAGTCAAATTAACGCTTTAGAAGGAAGATTGCAAAACACTAAGAATCCTGCCCTTGATTCAGAATTAAAAGCAAAGATAACCGCAAAGAACAGATTGTTAAATTTCCTTGAAAATGACCAAATAAGCCCTGAATACAAGTTAGCTAGAGAAACATTTGCACGGCTTTCTAAGCCAATTGAACAATTGCAAAGTTTGCAAAATATTGCTGATAAATCTATTTCCGCATCTAAAGGCACGGTTAAATACGACACATTTTTTAATAATTTAAAAGCATTGAAAAAAGAAGGCGTACTGTCTGATCGTCAATTTGCCAGATTAGAAGCTATTGGCGAAGATATGAAGCGTGTAAAGTACGCTGAAACTGCTGGTAAAGATGTAGGTTCAGATACGGTTCAAAAATTGGCATTTTCTAACATGATGAATCAGGTTGGATTGCCTAATGCTTTGCGTAATTTTGCTCCTGCTGGAATAGTAGGTGGCGCATTAGAACGAGTAGGCGATGCGTTGTATGGCGGTGCTAATCAAAAGTTAAAAACAAAAATTGGCGAAACCATGCTAAATCCTGCTGAAGCCGCTAGGTTAATGGAAAGCGTAAGCCCTTACGAAATGTCGCAAGTAGGTCGAAATATGACCGACAAAATAGCTGAAGTAGAAAAAGCCAAACAATTGGCTAAAATGTTAATGATGCAAGGTATGTAAAGGAAAATTTATGTCACGCAATGGATCGGGTACTTATTCCCTACCTGCTGGTAACCCAGTAGTTACAGGCACAACTATTAGTTCTACATGGGCTAATACAACCCTTACAGACATTGCTAATGCTTTGACAGGTTCGTTAGCTACTGACGGTCAAACAACCGCTACTGGCAATCTCAATATGGGTACAAACCGTATTGTTAATACTTCTGACCCTACTAACGCACAAGATGTAGCTACCAAGAATTATGTAGATACTTATGTAGGCGCTTTAGGTACTATGTCCACCCAAAACGCTAATAATGTGGCCATTACAGGCGGTTCTATTAGCAGTATTTTGGAAGGCGCTACGGTTACTGGTACTGCCCCTTCTGCAAGCATTGATTATGATTTTAAAACCCAAGCGGTTCGTTATTACACATCTAACAACTCAACTAACTTTACCGTTAATGTCCGTGGAAACTCTACTACCAGTTTAGATTCATTGATGGCAGTAGGCCAAACGGCTACTTTAGTGTTAATGGTTACTAATGGTTCTACAGCCTATTACGCCAATGTAATTAAAATTGATGGCACAACCGTTACTCCTAAAACTATTAACGGCATAGCAATCACATCTGGTAATGCTAATTCTGTAGATATTTACACTTTAACCATTGTAAAAACTGCAAGTGCAACATTTACCACTTTTGCTTCACAATCTAAATACGCTTAAATATGCCATTTATAACAACCGTTGGTAACAATACTGCTGTTGGCTATGGCTTTAATTTAAGTGCGCCATATCCTGTTAGCTATTTATCAGTAGCTGGTGGGGGTGGTGGCGGTAATTGTTCTAGCTTTGGCTATCGTGGAGGTGGTGGAGGGGGAGCAGGCGGCTTATTAACTGCAAGCGCTATATTTATTCCTAAAACCGTTTATACGGTTACTGTAGGCGCTGGTGGCGCTTCAGCTACTACTGGTAGCAATAGCGTTATTACAAGCCTTGTAACATCTAATGGTGGTGGCTATGGTGGAGGCCAAGCAAGTAGCGGCATAGGTGCTACTGGAGGATCAGGCGGTGGCGGTCAAGCTACAACGGCATCTAGCGGTGGCGCTGGAATTAGTGGCCAAGGATTTGCTGGTGGTACTGGTGGTAGTTCAGGCGGATCAGGCGGAGGTGGAGGCGGTAGTAGTACCGTAGGTGCGGCATCCACTTCAACTCAAGGTGGTAATGGAGGCACAGGTACAACATCATCTATTACAGGCTCTAGCGTTGCGTATGCAGGCGGTGGAGGCGGAGGAACATATAACGGTACTGGCGGATCAAACCGTGGAACTAATGGTAGCGGTGGATCTGGTGGTGGGGGTAATGGCGGAACTGCTGGCGATGAAAATACTGCTGGTGATGGTGCAACTGCCGCTACAAGTGGTTCTGTAAATTCTGGTGGTGGTGGAGGTGGAGATACCGCTTTTGTTTACAACGGTGGCGCAACACAAACTAGCTTTGGTGCTGGCGCTGGTGGTTCAGGAGTAGTTATTTTTTCTGTACCAACAAGAAATTACTCTGGCTTAGTTACTGGTTCTCCTACTGTAACTACAAGTGGCTCTAATACAGTCATCAAATTTACATCATCTGGTACATATACTGCTTAAAGTGAACATTATGTCTTTTGAAATTGACCCCGTAAAGTATGGAGTTTTGTGGAATAAGGTTGAATCTTATGAAGCCAAGTTTGACGATATGTCTAAAAAAATTGACAAAATGGAAGCCAGCGTTGAAGAACTTGTTGCAATGGCTAATCGCAGTCGTGGTGGTTTTTGGGTCGGTATGGGGTTTGTATCGGCTATTAGTTCAATCGTGGGTTTTATCGCACATTGGTTTTCAAATAAGTAAATGATGTGGCAGATCCATTTGGAATATCTGAAGGCGTAAAAGGTCTTAGCGGTAGTTTAAATTCTAGCCGTGAAGCATCAAAACAACTTAGTAAAAGTATTGAAGATGTACAGCACGATGCAATTGATGTAGCCCAAAAACAAGCAAATGACCGCATTAGAGCAAGGCGTGAAGCTGAGTTAAAAAAAGAAAAAGCGTTAATTAAAGCCTTAGAATCTTGGAAACACAAAAAACAAATAAGTGATGAAGAAGCTAATTTAAAGATTAAATTTGTCAAGGCTCATGGCGCTAAAGAGTGGGAAGCAGTATTAAAAATAAAGCTAGACATTGAAAATATGCAACGCAAGGATAATGAAGCATACCAACATGATTTAAAAGCAATTAGACGGGTACAGTTTTATTGTTTTGCGTTTGCCGCAGTAATTGCTTGGTACGCTACTTGGGGGTACAAGTGGTGAATGATGATTTTGACATTTTAATGTGGGGTTGGGTAGTAGCTACAGGGTGGATAGCGTTTGGAATTTATGTTTATTACAATTAGTTACTTATCTTTTTGTTTTAGTTACTGGGGGTCAATATCATGTTTGGCATAGACGATATAGTTGGTGCTGGTTTAAAAATACTAGACAAAGTAATACCTGACCCTGCACAAAAAGCACAAGCGGCACTAGAACTACAAAAATTAGCCCAAGACGGTAAATTGGCTGAATTACAAGCTGATATGAATGAAGCTAATAACATCTCTGACCGTTGGAAATCTGATGCCAGTACAGACAGTTTTTTAGCTAAAAACATCAGGCCGCTTACCCTTATATTTATTCTGGCTGTATATACATTTTTTGCGTTTATGTCCATGCTTGGGCATGAAACAAGGGGCGCTTATGTAGAATTGTTAGGCCAATGGGGTATGTTGGTAATGACCGCATACTTTGGTGGCCGTAGCCTAGAAAAGATTATGGATATGAAAACAAAGGCCAAAGAATGATAGCTAAAGAAAATGTTGCTGGATTTGTCACTATTTGCGTAACTTTTACTTTATGCCTTGTTATTTCTGGCATGGTAATAGCTATGGTTATGGCAGTATTTGACCCTAATATTCCAAATGACCCTATTTTTGCAATTATTGGCCCAGCGTTTCAAACGGTAGTTGGTGGGTTTATAGGTTTAATTACAGGCATTAAGATAGGACAAAATGACGAAACTGACTGAACACTTCACGCTAGAAGAATTAACACACACGGATCACCGTGAGTTTGAAAACACGCCCAATGATGCTGAAATTGCCAATTTAGAGCGTTTAGCTTTGTTTCTTGAGGAAGTCAGAGAAGTTCTTGGCAAAAAAGCCATTACCGTTAATTCAGCGTTTCGTTGCAAGCAAGTTAATGATGCGGTAGGATCAAAGGACACATCACAGCATCGGATTGGTTGTGCGGCAGATATTCGTGTAGCAGGCATGACCCCCGATGAAGTAGTGAAAGCTGTGATCGCATCGGGGATTGGCTATGACCAAGTTATTCGAGAATTTGACCGTTGGACACATATTAGTGTGCCTAGTGTTGCTGGGAGCAATCCTCGCAAACAGTCTTTAATTATTGATAGATCAGGCACAAGGCCCTACGCTTAAAATAATTCCCGAAGATCGACAAACTTCCACAGGTCTTTGGGAACATCGTAAAAATACTCATCACGGGCAACTGCCCTGTTAGGTACTTCAATTAACGGGCAATCCTTAATCTTGTTGGCCCTGATCCAGTAAGCGTGTGTATAGTCAGAAGTTACAACATACATTGTTGTACGGGGATGGGCAAACAGTTTTTCTTTACGCTGGGCAATGTGAATTGTGTCGTATGGGCAAAATTGCATACCCCAATCCCGCACTTCAACTTCTGCAAACCCAATCTCCTGCCCATTTTTGCTCAATACAAGGTCTACAGCGTATTTATCTGGGTTTGGTAAGGCATCGACATACCAAAGGTTTTTAAGCCAGCCAGCGACCGCATTACGGGCAGGTGGATCACACTCATCGTGCAATCGCTGGTCGAACTTTTTATATTGCATTGCCATTTATTACATAGTTAGTGCCAAACACAATAAAACAGATAAACAAAGCCATCAAACCACCTAATATTGCATTTTTAATATTTTGAATATGCCTGTTTTTGCGTTCACGGTGTTGCAACTTTTCGTATTCTGCACGGTCACCCCAGCCTTTATCAATCATGCGCTGGCGTTGCTCAAACTTAGCCTGCACTCGGTAATAATTTTCAGCATCTTTTTCGCTTTGTAACATAGCTATCTCCTATTGAAAAATACGGTAGCGTGGGTGGCAAGTAACTTCTACTGGAACATCGCTCATAATGCCGTTAATTCTGCGTTTGGCGGTAATAACTACTGGGCGTGTGCCAGCTTCTTCACACTCAGTAATGCCTAAAATAACTGCTTGACGGTTCATGTGAAACGCTTGTTTGTCAGTTTCTAAGTTGACATGAGGCGGTGGATCAAAAGAACTACAAGCGGCTAATGCTAATGGGGCTAATAAAAATAAGTATTTCATGGTTTTCCTTAGTGGGTGGCAGGTCAAGGTCTTTTTGTATAACTGTCGCTTCGTATAGCCGTTGCCGAATAGTGTCAATGACCTGCCGTTGATTAACGGGCTGTTACTTTAAGTGTGATAACTGCGGTGGTTTTGGTGTGCTTTTCAATTAACTCTGTTGGCACATTGAATTCTGCAAATACAGCTTTGTTATCTACAGTTTTGCGCTGTGACAAAGTTACGCAAGACTTGTACAAGTTACCTTCTACATGGCCTTCACCAGCGTTTTTAAGGTTGTTCTTGATGATTTCTGCTTGTGCTTCCAAGTCAGCGATCTGAGCCAACAACATACCTAACTGGTCTACTTCTGTAATCTGGATGTCTAAAACTTGCATTTGAATCTCCTTATCTATCTCACTCCCCAATGGAGTAACTCCAGTTTAGTTAAGTTATCTTAACATTGCAAGCATTATTTTATAGGGATATACCCTAATATTGTGGAAAAGCAACAGGGCAACATTTGGCAGTTACAAGCTGTTAGGTTGAAAGCCGCAAAAACCCTAACTTACTGCATCCTGTTATGGCGGCTTAACGCCCTTAGATGGTGGGTCAGCAGTCCCGTGAAGGAGCATAGATTGTGTCTATTACTGCCGCCCATACCCCATTATATTCCGTTCTTGATCTGGTAGACCCGTAGCAGATGTTCAAAGCACTCCCAGCCCTTTTGAAGCTGATCCTGCTCTACTTCTATTAATTTGACCTCATTGGTAGTGCCGTTGACAAACACAATGGCGCATCTAGCTGTTGGCATACCCAGACCCTCACGGTAAGCCGCTAATTGCATCTCATGCTCAAAGTAAACATCTACTTTTTCAAGGCTGGTGTCCTTGGTCTTGAAATCAACAATAAAGCCTGTTTTAGCCATTAAGTCACATTTGCCACCATAACCTAGCGGATGGCCAAAAGAACGCTCTGCAAGCCAAGGCTGTTCTCCAAAAGCGTCTTTAAGGGCTACATCAATGTTATCCAGATACGCAGGCTTTTCTGGCATATACATCTGCTCAAAATAGCCCTCAATAATGGCGTGGATTTTTGTACCCCGTTCTGCCGCTTCACGACCTGTTGCTTTACTGTCCTGCATTACACGGGCCAGCCATTCCTGTTCTGCCTCACCCTCTGCTCTAGGCAAGGTTAAAGCCGCTAGGAGGACTTGTTGCTGTTTCCATGTATCAAGGCCTGCTTTCGATAGCTGTCCGTTAATTGTAGTAACACTTGGCAAAAGTCCGAGTTTCCGTGCGTCACGGAGCGTTGTTGGCCGTTCCCCAGTTTTGCCGATAATTGTATAGGCTGGAGTACCCTCTTTTGTGTACCAATGACCATTTTCTTGTACCTTTTCTTTAACTATCATGTGTGCCTCAGAACGGAATATCGTCAACAAGCGTATTGTCATTAGCTACAGGTGCTTCAGCATCCCTAGCTTTTTGGCCACGCCATTCAGATGATTCCGTAATCTTTTCACGATAATACTTTGGCAACGCATCGTACTTAGCTTGGTCAAATTCAGCTAACCAGAAATGCAACGGTGGGTTAATGCCTTCTGGCTGGGCGTTACGCAAAGCTGACGGTACAGGGCTAATGCCGCTAATGTTGGCGTATTTGCCATCTTCTGAATGAGTAATATTAACCATGCAAAAGCGGCCTAATAAACCTTTAAGATCAAAGTTTTTACGATCTTCTGCGGTCATTTTTTTATTGCCCCAAGCCTCTAAATCTTGGCGTAATCGTGCTTGATCGCCTAAACTGACTGTGTATCGTTTGGACACGATTAAAGGCTTTCCATCGTCTGTTTTTAACGGTAAGCCAGCATCATCGTCACCGTGAAGTTCCCAAGTAAATACAACCTTGTGCATGATCTTGGATTCGCCAGCCCATTCTGTAGATTGGTGGCCAAGGTCAATAATGCTGTATAGCCGTGCCATGTGCAGGCCAGCAGGAGCAATCTTAAATTCTTTACTGTTATCTGAAATAATCATTACGCTCTCGCATTTCTGCCAAAAATGGCTGTTGGTGGAATATCAAACAAAATACCCTCAGAAGTCACAACCGCTTTAGTTGGTGTGCTTTCAGTAAATGATGGCAATTCAGGTCTGTGGGTAATTTTAAAATTAAACCGTGAATTTTTGTTTTTGTTGTTGTTATATAAACTCCAACCGCCAGCCAAACTACGGACAACCAATACACGCTTTGGACTGCTTTCAAAGTCAAACAACACATCAACCTTATCGCCTTCAATAAAACGAGCTTCTTTAATTAGCTTTGCTGAAATTGAAAACCGCAAGCTGTAAACAACTTGACCTGTTTTAGCAACGCTTTTATCTGTTGCTAAAGCTACATCATGGTCAATAGGTGAACGGCCACGACCGCCTTTACCACCGTATTTTTTGTTAAGTTCTAACGCTGAAATAAAACTCATTTTGCACTCCTAAAAATATTTGAAAATTCGTTAATAACATCACGCAATAAAGGATTGACATGGCTATTACGGGGTAGTCCACAGGCGTGGCGTAAGTCTGATATTTCTGCTTGGGTAATAAAGACACCATCTTCTAGGTCTTTAAAGATGCGTTCCAAATGTTGTTGGAAGCTGTGAAAGTCTTGATCTTGCTCACTCATACGAGTTTCTCCTTAATTAACACGGCACATTGCCGTACTTAGATATTAAGCTACCTTAAACACTAAAGCAAGAACTTTATTGCAAATATGTTGTTTATTTGTTAAGATAGCTGAATGAATCCAACAGCAATTATCAAACTTCTTGGTGGCCCTACCCGTATAGCAAAGCTGGTAGGCGTATCCGTGCCAGCAGTATCTATGTGGCAGAACGGTGAGATACCAATGGATAAGCTGGTGATCTTGGCCGCAACGCTAGAAAAAGAATCACACGGATTGATTACACGCAAAAATTTATTCCCAAACAATTACAAATTGATATGGCCTGAATTAGTGTGATATAGTTTTATTTATTGAGGACTTGAACACTCGATAGATTAGGGTTTTAGAGGTAACTTTGTGGGTTTAGGAAATGAAGTAAAGAGGCATTTTCTAAACCGTTCAAGCATAAAGCTACCCCTAAAGCCCTTTTTTATTGTTCATTCCCATTCGTACTCCAAACGATATTAAGCACCTAAATGGGTGGCGTGGAATAGAACATGGGCTGGTCTACACCTGACAGCAAGCCCCGTAGACTTAAATGGGTACTACACAAGTTACAAGGACAATGGTGATAGACAACCTTGTATCGAATGAACATTATCTTCGGAAGCATTAGTTCAGGATCAACTTCTTGAATGGATGAAGGCTTATCACCTTTGGGCAACCTATGGGCAAAAATACAACATATAGGGAAAACACCTACAAAATAATTACAAATAAATGTTGACATGGTTAAGCTACCTTAATAAACTGGTATCACTCAATAACGAGTGAGATAGAAAAAGGAACGCAAAATGAAAACATTTAAATGGGTTGTAGAGTTTGAAGTATCAGAAACTTGGGTTGCTGATGGTTTTGTTATTGACAATTTCAATGCCAAAGAAATGCTTGCCAATGCTTTACCATTTGCGTATGGCAATGAATTTAAAGCCGATGTAATACAAGCCCCGTTTGAAAAAGAAATCCGCAAAGTACAGGGCTACCCAACTTGATCGAAACCATAATGACCGTATTTGCCATTGGTGTGTTTGTCACCTTTGGCACGGTCATGGTAATTACTGCCTTACTTTTATACTGGATAAAAAAATGAACGCTTACGGATTAGCCCAGCATTTGCAGGAATATGCAAACGACATTACTGATTATGATAAAGATTACACAATTCATGCGGCACAGCTTTTAATTTTGCAAGCCGATGCAATTGCTGATCTAAAAACTACTGTCAGTTTTTTAGAAAATGAATGTAAAGCATTACGGGAGCAGGTAAATGAAAAATGAACCAGTAGTGTGGATTAACTTAGATAGATTTAAAGATGAGGCATTGTATTTAGCCGATTGCGTTTCAGAAAACAAAGTGGATAACATGGGCATTACCACACCACTCTACACCCATCCAGCAAAACCATTAAGTAGCGTTGTTGTCGCTAGTGCTACTTGCAGTTGCGGAAAAGTTATGGAAGTAACTAATCTACAACCAGCAAAGACACTAACAGATGAGGAAGTCATGGAAATTGTTGAAGAATCTTATATGCCACAAGGATTGGATAAAAGTAGATACACAGGTTTTGCTAGAGCAATACTAAGAAAGGCACAAGAGAAATGAACTTTGCTGATTTTTATGTTTTATATCCCCGTAAACAAGGTCGTAGGGCGGCTGAACGCAGTTGGGACAGGCTAACCCATCAAGAACAGGAAGATGCGTTTGTAGCGCTTCCTAACCACCTTGCGTACTGGAAGCTAAAGCAGACTGAAAAAGATTTTATTCCACATCCTGCTACTTGGTTAAATCAAGGCCGTTGGGAAGATGAACTGGACATGGAAGTCAAAAAGCTGAAAAAGCCAGAACTGCCTTGGTATTCCAGCGAAGAACTGACCAAAGCTAAAGCCCAAGAAGTTGGCTGTCAGGCTTATGCAGGTGAAGGCTGGCAACAATGGCGAGCAAGAATTAGCCAGAAAATAAAACAAATTGAAGAACAACTTTGATTAGATTAGCAACACTTTTGGATATTCCATACATTGTTTCTTTGTCAAAAAAAGAATCATTGTGCTTAGGCTTTATTCCAAAATCAGCCTACGAAGCCGCTATTACCAGTTTTAAAGGCGGCAAGCGTTGGTCTAATACTTGTAATGACAAACTGTTTGTATGTGAAGAAAATGGTGATTTGGTGGGTTTTGTTATGTTTTCTTATGGAAACCCGTCTAAATGCAATCAAATCTGCATACAAGAAGATGCAAGGTTAATTGAACGTGGACAGGCTTTATTGTCTGCGGCAATAGCGCATGGCAATATGCGTGGAATTGAAGATTTTGCCTGTGGTTGTGCTGATGATCTTCCAAGTAATTTTTTTTGGGGAAGAATGGGTTGGGTAAAAGTAGGAGAACGCCAAGGAATTAGTCACAAAAATACTTGGAAAGAAACAAGTAAACGAAAAGTTAATATTTACAGATTTCAAACAAATAGTCTTTTTACAAATGAATTTGGTTTGATATTGCCAAAAGAAGATGTAACGATTGCTATATGAAAAACAACTCTGAAGATCGGA
>Ga0209087_1000253_pt1 | contig 35003 bp, 49 predicted proteins | sample S_130805_EF_Meta_FD_187321 | JGI IMG/M metagenome (GOLD analysis project Ga0209087, IMG submission 187321) | Freshwater microbial communities from Lake Simoncouche, Canada to study carbon cycling - S_130805_EF_MetaG (SPAdes) (version 2) | ecosystem: Environmental > Aquatic > Freshwater > Lake ... | reverse complement strand
GACAAACAGGACAGGGTTGTTCTTGTAGAGCTTGACGAATTCGACAAAAGGGTTGTTCACCACCAAATCATTCGAATTTTTTTTCGGGGGGCGCTTTTGCGCGGTGGGGGATAGGGGGGTGGGGTTGCTCATGCGTGTGGCGATATGTGTTTAGGTGCTGCATCAGCCGCCCCCGCCGCCGCGAGCAAGGGGGGGCTCGCCGCCGCCGCGCCAGCCACGGCCAGCGCCTGGCGGCCAGTAAACGGCTGCAAAGTTATCCACAGGTCGATGCGTCTGTAAGTCATTGATTCATATACTTTCTTACACGAACCTTACATAATCGGTTTAATACGATGTTCATTATGTTAACTTTATTGTGGATAACTACAGCGATTCTGCTTAATCCGTAGGCAGTTTGCATTTGTCCACAGGGCAATGTGTGCATCATTGGCTTTTTTCTGTGGATAAGTCATCGATCACCTCGACATGACGCAACGCGGCCATGCGTAGGTCTTGCACGTTGATATTGATCTGCTGCGCCTTTTGTAAGCCATAAGTCTTCTGATCCCATCGCTCGGCCAGCCACTGGCGAGTGCGGATGCGCTGGACATCGCGCTGCGGATTGCTGTCAGCCATGCTGTCTGCAATGGTCATTGTCTCCACCGCGAGCTTATCGGCGGCTTTCGCTCGCGCACGCGCAATTATATTGGGATCTGTGTCCTCAATCCATTGCTCAAGCGCCCTGCGCCCAATGCCAAGCTCGTAGCAAATCATTGTGTGTGACTTGCCTGCCTCGAACATCGACACGATCATGTCGTCTGGCAGCTCTTCCAGCAACTCCATGTCTTTGCGAAACTTAGGTCTTCCGGCCATCTCTAAACCTTTCTGCCTGTGCGGAATTGAACTTGTATTCCATGGTGTCATTGTCGCTGAATGTCAGATCGTTTTCAAAGTCATCAAAGCCTGTTGCGCCACCAGGCTTGAACTCTGATGTTGGCTTGAAGTTGGTAAGCTGCGCTGTTGGCACAAGCGCCTTAATCTTGATGACTTCCTGCATCCGAGGATCAGCTAGCAGCACCTCCATTTCTTGCATTGACCAGATGTGGTGATTTACCAACTCCTGACGCTGAGTCTGTATCGCTACTGCCTCATTGACTGTTCTGACAATCACCATGGTCTGACCATTCTGCATCTCCCACTCAATCCTCGGTATGGCTGACGCTGGATCCAGTCCCTCTTCAGTTGCCCACTGATCCAGCACGTTGTACGCCCTGATCATTCCCGCCACGCTGGAATCGAACTTCGCCCGATCTTTGGACTCCATCGCTTGATGCAGTCTGTTGTTCTGTAGCCAGAATTTCTCCCTCAACTCACTGTTTACCAAAGTACACAGTCGGTTTTCTCCCCATTTCCTATCGCTGGCAGCCTTGACCGACTCCAACTCCACCAACTTTGATTGAACGTGAATCGTCCAAGGATCTGCCTTTGGACCTGGTTGCTCCACCACTGGATGCTTGTTTGATGTTCTCTTTGTTGCCATCTCATTCCCTCGGTTTCAAATGGTGCATGGGTTACATATCATCGAGTCTTCTAGACTCTCGATTTGTAACTGTAACCATGCAAGCGTCAATTGGTAACATTTGTATATCGTTTGTAACTTGTAACCTGTATGTTTATCCAGCCTCAAAGTCGCTGCTTTTAAACTGTAACCATACAAAATCGTCCCTAATCGCACCCTCGCCTGACTCAATCAGTCGCTGCTTTGCGCGATGCCATGCCGTCTTGAACGTGCCTTTATCCTCATCAGTACACCCCATCTTTGACCACAATTCCTGCCTCCACTGCTCCAATCTGATCGCATGGCGTTGTAAACCATCGATGTACTTTGGCGCTCCATGCTCTTTGACCATCTTCTCTAGGCAGAGCATCTCAAGTCGCTGATTTTTTCCTTTTCCAGAGTTCCCCTTGCTGGCCTTTGATGGCTCAATATGCGTGTCATCGGATGACTGCACTGCCAGGCTGACGATTGGTTCGCTCAATCCCAAGCCTGCTGGCCTGATCTCTACCTCCACCATCTCAAAGCCAAACCTGATCCCCTGCTCTCCATCTTTCTGTTTGGTAGTGGTGAGTACGCCTTTCATCTGCTCGTCAAAGCGCAGCAGCTCCAGCTCTGTATCCACCGCGCCAAGCAGCGAGGAATGGCCGCGCAGTCCTTTGGCGGCGTCCTTACCGCTATGGTGCAGCACCATCAAGGCGCAGTTGAGGAATTCCTGCACCTTACCCATAGCCGTGATAAACGCACCCATGTCTTCTGAGCTATTCTCATTACCGCCGCCAAAGGCTCTGGCGAGCGTATCCACGATGGCTAGGCTGAACTCCATGCCTGTCTGCTCCACCAGCGTGACCACGGCCATCATGAGCGCATTAAAGTCCTCGGCGCTTGATCTGAGGTTGAGCTGGTGTCTGACAATATAGATTGGCGCTCCATCTTCGGTTTGGTGGTGGAGTTTGCAGGCTTTGATCCTTGCGCCGATACCGCCAAAGCCCTCGCCAGCGAGGTACAGCACCGCGCCTGTCTGCTTAACTGGCCTGCCCATCCACGCCCTGCCTGTTGCGATGGCCTCGGCAATGTCCAAGGCAATGAACGACTTGAATGAGCCTGGTGGCCCGTACAGCGCCGTGAACGATCCTTTTGGAATGACTCCCTCAATTAGCCACTCGACTGGCTCGTCCTGTATGGTGTCCCAAGATTCGATCTTGATGGTCTTGGTTGGCTTTGGTGCTGGCGCTTCCTTTGGTGGGTCTGTAGCAAATTCATGTTCAATTGAAGCCTGTTTTTGTACATGAGAATCCTGATGTGTATAAATTTCGTCTGTTTTTAAACATGAGGCTGTAATCGCCTGTAGTCTTTCGGGTATCGTTACATCATCCACGCTGTTGATCTTTGGCGCCGCCTTTACCAACGCCGCCAGCTCTGCTCTGCCGCCGCCTGCCTCAATGAACTCGTATGCGTCATCGCCTAGCTCCTGCAGTCTGAGGTCAACTACCTTAAGTGCCTTGGCGATGGGTAGGATGGCCTCTGCTGCCTTGCGTGCGTAGCTCCAGCCTGACAGATCGTTGTCGGGCAGAATCACCACATTGGCGCCAGCAAAGTATTCGGTAATAGCCTCGGGCCAATGTCCTGCGCCACTGTGCGCGGTGGTCGCCACCACGCCGAGTGACATCAGCGCGTCCACCGCCTTTTCGCCCTCGGCGAGATAGATGATGCGCCCCGCTGTCTTTGCGTCCAGCAGCTCGGGCAGCTTGTATGGGACGATCCTTGCGTCCCCCAATGTCGGGTATCGCTTGCCGTCTGTATCTACTTTGTAGAGCCTATATGTCTTTCCTGACTCCCCTACGCGCAGCCGGTGCTTGATAAACACTGTGACGCGGTCCTCGTCTTGGTACTGCCATTCCTGCTGGAACTCGATCTTTGGTAATGGCTTGATGTTGGCGAGTGGATCGGGGCGCTCCTCCAACTCAGGTAAGAGCTGCATATCCCTGATGGTTTGGAATACCGACTCCTGAGTGCATCCACCATGACAATGGAACAAAGGCTTGCCCTCGTCATCGATGTGTACTGACAGGCTTGGATTCTTGTCGCCGTTGCCTTTGCCATGAGTAGGTACTGGGCAACTTGCTACCCATTGGCCGTTGGCTCTTTTCGCGTTGCCCAAGCTCTTGGCTATTTGTTCTGCTTGCATTTATATGCTGCCATTTTTTTAGAGGAAAAAAAAGCCTGGGGTTTTACGCCCAGGCACATACTGACTACTTCTTAGAACATTTCGTCATCTTCAATGGCGGCAGCCATAGGCGTCTTAGCAGGCACTGGCTTTGGTGCAGGCATCGGCGCGGGAGCTGGTGCAGGCATTGGAGCCACTGCCTGTGCAATGTACTCCTCATCGCTCTGCCCCATACCGGCAGGCTTGTCAATCCAACTCACAATGGTGAAGTTGGGGATGCGTGTAGTGCCTTTGCCGATCTTCTCCAACTTAGATCCTGTGTACTCCAGCACAGGCAACTTGCCTGCATTGGCGGCACGCTGTGCAGCGCACTCGGTGTACATCTTTTCCAGTCCCATGTTCGGACCAACGCCACTTGATGACCATTCACAAGTGCCGATCTCCTTGTTGTAGAACGTGACGATAAAGCCGCGCTTGTGGTCAGGTGTAGGCTGTGCGCCTTTGCGTCCCAACTCTGAGTCGGGTTGCCAGTCGCGGATGCCGACACCAAGTTGGAGCCAGCCTGTTTGCACCGCATCGATGTCAAACACGATTTTCTTGAGCTGGATTTCAGCGCCAAGGTTGTTTGTCCAAGCGTTGGCTTGGGGTGAGAAGCGGATGTAGTTTCCATTACCGCCACCAGAGGATAGATTTAGCATTTTGCGTTTTCGCTTTCAAAAGTTACAGGGGTTGCATTATTGACTCAGACTGCGATCTCTCGCAAGGGTGAGTCCACTTGATACCTTGGCCGTCAATGCGTCCAAGATAACTCTTTGTTCCTTTGGCAGCAGTTTCTCTGCCGCCGTAGGAGAAATTAGTTCAGTCTCAAATATCTGAGAGTCTGTAAGTCCTGCGTCAGTTAGTGCCTGACGCGCTGCTGTTGAATCAATCCATTTGCGCGATGCGCGTTTAGGTTGGAGTTGCCAGCCTAGTAGCACTACACCACCCTCCATCTGCTTTGTGGCGTGATCCTTTACCGCCTCAATGAACTTCTCTACCATCGGTGCGCGGTCCAATATGGCGCTGATCTGTGCAGGCGTGAGCGCCAGCATCACCTCTTTGATGTCCTCTTTGGACATGATGGTAATGTCAGGTTGCGCCGCCACAATGTCGAACTGCTCTTTCTGTGCAGAGCAAATGTGCTTGGCTGGACACCACTGGCAGGCTGATTCTGATGGGTTGTAGCGCGGTGCATCGCTGACAGCGTCATTGATCGCAGGCAGTAGCACTTCTGTCTCCCACACGCCCAGCTCATCCACGCTCATGCGGTGAATGCGCTTCTCGCCGTGATGGGGTTGGATGATTTGGAACTCGACTTCTTTGGGCTTTTGGCTGTGATGCAATAACGCACCAAGCGCGTATATCTTCATCTGCTCTGAGTCAGCGTCAACGTAGCCACGGCCTGTTTTAAGGTCAGCAATAATCAGCTTGTCCTGAGATATGCCCACCACATCGGCAGTGCCTTGTAGCGAGAACTGTGGCGTTTGGTAGAGCTTAAAGAGCTGCTCCACCTTGACATGGCCAAGCTCATCTTGAATCGCCCATATTGCCTGCAAGTGTTCCAAGGCAAAGGAGCAATTCTCCTCAGTCATGGTAATGCCCTCCACCACTTGGCCGACAAACTTCATGGGGTCGGTGTCGAGCTGAAAGCAAGTCTCGGCCAGCGCGTGAATGGCAGTACCAATCTTGGCGGCCTCCCCACTTTCTTGGTAAGGCACAAGCGTTGACAGTCTGGCGCTGGCAGGGCAGGCGATCCAACGTGATGCGGATGACGGCCTGAGTTTTAAGGGTTGGTTTTTCATTTTTCTGTTTGGTTGTTAATCAGTAATGAGTAAGCAATTTGTCGAACTTCATTGCTTACCGAGAATCCCAAGTCCTCGGGATGCACCAAGCGTTTAAGGAATTCTGTATTTGCTTTGTTGATTTGGCGCTGGTACTCAAGCTGCGAGCCAAGCCAAACAATGTGTTCTCTCAATGTGTTTCGTTCTTTGTCATCCATGACGCAACCCCCAACAAGCAATGAGCGCCGCATCTGCTCGGCCATCATCTTTCTTTCGTTTGAAGTAGTCCACGTTGTATGGAAACAGCTCCATGGCACGCGCCCTTGCGCCGTCCTTACCACCTGTCACCCCCATCGCCTTTTGCCATGTCTGTGGCGTGATCAGAGTGGACTTGATGGATCTCGCTGCAATGACACCCTCAATCGCGCCAAGGCTGCGGCCAAAGCTAAAAACGCTGGTGACGCCCTGCCCACTTCGGGCTGCCACTTTTTCTATGTACGCCTCGTCTGGCTTGAAGTCATTGAGGATGGTGATCAATTCGGGGATGCTGATCTGGCGCTTGGCTTTGCCGTTGCGTATCAGCGAGACTGTGGGCATATCGAAAATGCCTGTCAGAGTCTCACCCTGCATCATTGCAATTGCGCCTGACAAGCCAACGTCAATGCCAATGATGCGGCGCGGTTTGAATGTACTCATTTGACGGCGTCCTCCATGGCCTTGTTTAGGACTGTGAGGCGAGCTGATACCAAAGCGTCAGCAGCCTGATCCAAGCGCATTACTGATCCATACAATGGCTCTGTGGTCCCACTCATCCAGCGGGATACCTGCGCCTGATCAATCTCCGCTACGCGGCAGACATCGCTCATCTTGTAGCCGGCGCATTCGACTTTGTGCCGTATGGCATGGAGTGCTTCTTGTGAAATCGTTTTCATGTGAAGTATGTTAACCTCAATTTGTGGAAAGCGTCAAGTGTAAGAGAAAAAAAGGGGATCAACTCACGCTGACCCCCCAAAGGCAACTGGCAGTAAAACCGCCAATGCTGAGTTTACAGCAGTAATAGTTGACTAGTTTGTAAGGTCTAATAAATAGTTGTTGATGAGTTCGTCAATTTTGTTATGATTCTTCCATCAACAACGCAACCCCAAGGAGATTTTCAAATGACAAACGCAACACAAACAACCGCCCAAGAAGAACGCAACATCAATATGTATGGAGTCGCTGATATTGATGCTTATGTGGAATCGGTCAAAGAATCCATCACATATCAATTTACAGGCGCAAATATGGTTGTAGCTGGCCTGATGTCAGATGCTCAAGAATTGATTGCTGGTGGCGCACAAAACCGCAGCCGCCAAACACTCAACATTGCAAAACACATTTTGTTTTTGATCATGGATGGCGAATTGGTCGGAACAGTAGAGCGCAAGTAAATAACCAGGAGGCTTCGGCCTCCACCTTTAAGGAGACACCTCAAATGAACCACACCCAGCACCCCTACATTGAGCAAGCAAGGCGCTTAGACCGCCGCGCTGACTCTGCCCTTGACTTCCTCACCGCCATCGCTATTGGCGTTGGCTTTGCCCTGTTACTGGCCGCATGGTGGTCGTCTTGACCGACCTTCAAGACTTCTGCCAAGAACCGCGCAGCATGGCCGAGCTGGAGGATGGCGGCTTTGAGCGCGTCAAGGTCTACGCTGCCGTCAAGCGCGGTGACATCAAGAATGTCAATGCCACAGACGCATGGGGACGCAAGCAGCGCGGTAAGGGCCTGTTTGTGTCTACCATCACACCGATCCCCTACAACGCCACGCTGTTAGTTCATGCCTGGTCAAACCCTCAACCCCAAGGAGATACTCATGTCTAAGAAAATGCAAGACGAAATAGACGCCGAGGTGCAACGCTTCATGTCATCGAACAAGCAAGGCATTCGCTTGATGGCCGTACATGAAGTTGAACAGCTCATCCGCAAGACCATCACTAGCGGCACTGTGCTTGGCTGGACGCATGGCGAGTCATTTCAGCGCGAGCGTATGCAGCGCCAGCTCGATCAGCTCGACTACGAAATGAAGTGCATTAAGGACCGCCTTAAAGACGCGGAGATGGAACTACTGGCGGTGCAAAAATGAATCCAATACCTACACCACCACCCCCCAAGCCTGTTGATGTGCAGGCCACTTGGCGGCGCTTTGGCTGGACACCACCAAGTGAGGCCAAGCCATGCAAACCGCAATAATTTTTTTCTTGATGGCTTTGTTTGGCATGGCAGTGATGATCATCACGTTGTTTTGCTTTGTGTGGGTACTTTTAAATTTTGAGGTTGAATGATGAAAGAGAAGACAGAGCTGGGTCGCGCTATCACGCTGCGCCTCACCCAATCAGAATACGCTGAGTATGTAAGGCTTGGCGGTATCAAGTGGATGCGGATGTTCCTGCAAATGAGTGCAGGCATTCAGAAAGAGATTAAGGTGAATAACAAATGAATGATAAGAAGAACGCATTCGACTGGCGTGACGGCACACCATCAATCTGGACAAGAGATAAGGAAATGCGCCAAATAGCGCAAGGTAGAGCATGGGGACAGGCAGCGCAGGCCAAGATAGGACTTGAGTCTAAGCAGCAAGTAACTGTTTACTCTCACGCCAAGCCTAGCAAGCAAAATTCATAATTGCACTTGTCACAATTTGGCGATAGGATTTTAATTGGCAATCGTGCCATTAAAGGAGCTTTTAATATGTACAAAATTGAAATTGAAGTTGGCGAGTATGACTGGTCATCAACTGAAAAAGTGACCATTGAAACAAATGACTTTGACAAGATCGCAATAATCCAAGAATTTATCGAATTCCAAAAAGACCATGGATGGTGCGTTGACTATGACGTAACAGAGGAGTACGAATTCAACCAGTGCGATGAAGAAGTTGAAGACTACGAAATTGAAGAAGTTGAAGAAGATGAAGAGTACGAAATCGGTGACTGGTACTACGCTGAAGACGGGACAGTGTGGGAACGCATTGAGTGATAGGTAAGGGGGCTAATCACCCCCTTTTTTATTTGGCCATCATGTACAGGCCAACATTGCTAAATGAATAACCTATGAATGTAATGCCCATCCAAAATTGGCCTTTATTTATCTGATCTATGCCAATTCCTAGATATATAAGTCCAACAAGCGCAATTAGCCAGCTAGACATCGTAAACTTTCCCGCGAAACTCAATCTTTCCCTCATCCCACTTGTGGACTAGTTCTGGCCATAGCAACTTGCCCTCATGAAACGTAAGTACCGCAAAGCCTGACCGCCAGTTGGTTGGCGAGTCTTCTAGATAGTTCATGAATTGAGGTCCATCAGTCTCTGCCAGAGTGCCTGTATCAACGCCAAATCGGTTGCCGTTGTAGTCAGCAAATGGTGTCACCTTAAGGCTGTGCAGATGGCCTGTGACGATTGTGACCCCAGCGTTAACAGTATTGTTGTGTGTAGCGTGTACACCGCCTTTCCAGCGGTGCTTGACAGTTACATTCTCTGTAGGCCAGCAGCTCCAGCATGGCTCCCATGTCGGGAAGTGGTCTTTCAGCGAAAAGCCTTTTACAAATTCATATTGCGGCGCATTGCAGGCGAGTCGGTTTTCAAAACGTGCATCATGGTTTCCCAATGTCCACACCAGCTTGACATTGTGTCGTGCTTTCTTGGCAGTATCATCAATCTCACCTAAAGCAATCTCGCAGGCTTTCAGCTCTTGGATTACTGATGGCGTTGAATCCCATCCAATGCGAGGATAGCGAGAGATAGAAGCGCCATCAAATACATCTCCATTGGCAATAACAGCCTTTGGCTGAAACTCTTTAATCGCCCAAAGAAGTCCCTTGTACGCTGTCGTGTGGATGCCAGGCCAGAAGTGAGCATCACTAAAAACAATAACAACGCCATTCTCAATCCCCAATTCTTTTCTTGCTGAATTGTTTGTAATTGTCTGAGCTTTATTGTTTTTTGATTTGAGCTGCTGCCCATACTTAGCTTCTAAATTGCTTTTGCGCCTCAGAATATTACGCAAGTCCATGCCTATGGCTTTTGCCATTGCCTTGCCTGACTCGTAAGTATTCCAAAGCTCGATGAATTCTTGATCGCTATAAACTGCTTTACCGCCCATGATGGTCTTTCAATAAAAGTTTTTCAAGCAAATTGATAACCCTGTGTTCGGCCATTTCTCGCTGTTCTTCTGTCGAATTCCTGTCTGCCGTTGTCTCAACAAGATCATGTAAAAGGATGTGCAAACACTCATGCAGCGCCGTCATCTCAAGGCTGGCGCTGTTTATCTCTTCACCGCCAAATGACCCCAGCCTGTAGCTCGCAAGCCTTGCTGGTGGATCAAACTCAACTGACGCCATTGCGTCCTTGGCGATCTTATTAACTCTCTCTATGCGCCAATCGCCCAAAGATAATATTTCCTGCCACTTCATCAGGTAGCCGTGAAACTCTTTCGCCTGATCAATATCTGGCACATTCTTCATGTAGTGGATTAACACATAAAAAGATGACAAAAAGAAGAATATTGACGCTTGACTACATAGTCATTTATAATATTTGAATGAAATCTGTTCGCCTACCCCGCATTGTCTCGCTTTTACAGCGTGTCGGCTGCACCGCGCCAGAGGTGGCCGACAAGGTTTTTTGCACCGAAAGGTCAGCTCAGATCCTCATTAATAAGCTGCGCGTGCAAGGCGTTGTCCACATACAGGAATGGCGCAGATCAGGCAATGTGATGGTGGCCGTGTATCGGCATGGGATAGGCTCTGATGCCGTCAAGCCTAAACCATTGACGGCGCAAGAGAGGCTCAAACGCTGGCGAGCCAAGGAGTCCTTAGACGATCATGCTTTTCGCATGGCAAAGGAAAGAGCAAAGAAGTGGAAGATTAAGCGCGATCCGCTGGTGGCTGCGCTGTTTGGAGATGCAAATGGATAAAGATTATGTAGACATGGCTTTGGAAAAAGCGCAAATCATAGAATTAAACCCATCAAATGATGAGTCATTCGAATTGTGCCAACTAATCATCGGACTTGTTGATGTCATCAATAGGTTGGAATCTCTCCAGCAAGCATCTTCTTCATAACTTCATCTGGCATTAGCCCAGTGATTCTGCTGGTTCTTTCAACTGCCTCATTTATGTTTTGAATCATTGGTTTGCCAGTAGCACCCTTTGCTCCAATCCATGCAATATCTTGTAAATTAACAGGCATTATTCCTTTGGATGCTGCCACATCATTTAGTACACCCTCAGCCAAACCATAAGTATTTGGATATGGCGCAAGTAGTCCACCTTGATATAGCTGACTCATCTGCTCATCAATAGTTGGTCTGTCTCTGTATCCTAAAAAGTTGGCAGAAAAATTATGTCTTTTGGGATTTTGTACAGTTAAGCCTTGACCTTGATTTATTAGTTTGTCGTACAAAGACATATTCCCACTTGCAAATCTTCCACCTATTGGATGAGGAAAATCTACTGCTGAAGATGGTTGAGCAATACCTTTTTGACGTAAAAAATTCCCATATTGACCCATCAAGAAATTTGCTTTTGGATCGGCGCCACCAGTAGTAGCTGCCATCGCATCTGCAAATCGCTCCTTAAATAACTGACGGCCTTTTTCTGGACCGAATTGCTTAATGAATTCATCCTCGTATTGTTTCATTGCATACCAATTATGGGCAAGCGGATCATTTACTGCTTTTTCATATGCACTAGCTAAATTTGCTCTTGCTTGTGGTGTATCGTAAATTGCTTGGTATTTGTCTATTGTTTGCTGTTTAGCAGGAACGACATCAGTCAATGTTCTACCTTGTAATGGGTAGTTTGTAGGATCAACATAGGCACGTTGTGAAACGTCAAAAAATGGTTCGTATTTTCCTTTTTCTATGTCCTTTTGTGCGGCATTGCGTGCTTTTTGAACTGCTTCAGCTTCAGCAGATAATTGTTTTGCAATATATTCTTTGCCAGTTTTAGGATCAACAGCAGGCATACCAGGCGCAACTTTTGGATATCTCTCTGCTAATTTTTGAGGGTCATATCCCAAAACTTTTTTGCTTGGTAATTTAACTACATTGCTTGTAGTACCCTGCGACAAGTCACTCAGCAGACTAGCTCCAAGTCCACCCTTTGCCATGGTGCGCTCAACAATTGGCTCAATAGCGCGTTCAGCAGCCATGCCAGTGCGTTCAGCTTGTGAGGCATAGGCTGCTTTAGGGATTGACGCCAGCATCGCCGCCTCGGGGATAACTGGTGGCAACTTGCTTGATTCAAGCAGGCCGCCAAGGGTTTGCATCATCTCAGGCGCCACCTTGCCGCGAGGTTGGTAGGTGTACTGCTCCATGAACTTGCGAGCCTCTTCCTCGGCGATTCGATTAGCTTCTCGCGTACCTAGCTTGCCGCTGGTGGCTCCCTTGTACACGCCATAAGGCATACCCAATAAGCCTGCCATTGCACCGCTACCAAGTGTTGCGCCAGTCTCTCCAAGGCCCATTAAGTAGTCAAGATAATCTGCCATGGTTTATTGTCCTTGCTGAAATGCGCCTGGCAGCCTGCCTGCCGTAATGCCTGTCAAACTGTAAGGCACAGTCTTTCCGGCAAAACGCGCAAAGTCATTGATCTTTTGTTGCAATAAAGCAAAGGCACTTTGATCAACTAATGCTCGGCGTACCAAGTCAGGGTTTTCCGATACAAGTACCTTGGCAACCATGTCACGCTGAGAATCAGTTAAATTTTTATTCTTTTCAAAAGCAACCTTTTTAAGAATATTAACTGCTGATGTAGCCATGGTTATTGGGTTTGCCGTCATCACATTTGCAATTTCTTCAGCAGATATATTTGACCCCTGTCGAGCAGCCTGCAACAATGTTGGCGCAGTTTGAGAACCGCCAATGATGTAACTCTTAGCTGCTTGCGACTGAGCTGCGGTATTGATGCGTTGCAATATGCCAGGCAATTCATCTTGAGGATAAATAGTCCGCAAGATCAAACCCTCTTTGGTATTTTCATCTGACATTTTGCCCATCATTGATGTGCGAGTTCCACTTGTCATGCGGTTGCGTATGGCGTCCATTGTGCCTGCTCTGAATGCAGATAATGCACCAGGCTTTTGCGACAGTTCTTCAGTAAGAATAGCAACCTCATCAGGGGTCTTGTTGAATACTGTACGCCCCTCTTGAAACGCATCTTTTGCAGTACGGCGCACTGCCGCTTGTAATCTTGTATCAGCCAATGCTGCTGATGATTTATCAAGAGAAGCACGCAATGCACCCTCAACTCCTTTAAGCGCCTCACCAACCGCACCGCGTCCAGATGAATAAGCCTCATTTACAGACGCTTGGATACCCCTACGAATAATCTCAGCATCTTCTAAGGTTGGTGTTCTGCTAAATACGACATCACCATTCTTGTCAAATGTAAAGAACGGCTTTTTGCCAGTCTCTGCTACATAGACTTCATTGATGTTTTTTACAGATTGTGGCGATCTTTTCAGCGCATCAGTCACACTTTTGAGCAGATCGGCATCAATTACACCGCCAGTGCCAAAAGCATTTTTGTATGCCTCTTTTTCAACTTCCTTTGTTGCCTCATCAGACAATCTGAATCTACGCAACACATTCTCGCTACTCATCCTTGGGCCAACAAAGCTAGGATCAAGTTCGTTATACAGTTTCTTTTGTATATCTGTCAAAACCTCAGTACGCAACTGCTCTGGACGGCGTGTAAGGGACGACATCAGTGTCGTTGATGCCTTACCACCTTGAGAATATAAAAGTCTCACAGCAGATGCTAATGTGGAATTCTCGGCCATGATCTCACCGCGAGCAATGCGATCAATTATCTCATCTGTGGTGAGTCCAGTGTCACCAGCCAAACGCTGCAATTCAGTTTCAACTACCTTTGCACCACGACCACCAGCAAGACGGCGTGCAAAGTCTGTAACCTTATCAACAAGCATTCCACCACCAGTAATCAAGCCCTTTACTGTTGGTGCAACAACAGCGCCAGTTACTACACCGCCTGGCACTTTTGAGGCACGATCATATATATCACCCTCACCAGACAAGAACCCTGTTAAACCGCCATATGCGCCACCAAGAGCAGATGTAGCAGCCAATCCCCTGATAACAGGCGCAAGTGACATTGCTGCTTCAGGTATTGTTGCTGGCGCAGCTGTACCACCACTAGCTAATGTGGCTGCTCCAGTAGCAAGCAAACCTCCCAAAGCCTCATATCCAAGTGACTCTAATGGTGCTTGCTGCTGATAAGCCTTTGTCTTTGATCTAATGTCAGCTAATGCTGATTCATAATTCTCACCAGTCAATGAGCGCAGATAAGCCTCTGCCTCATCAGCGCCTGTCAATGTTGCACCTTGCGCCATTGATCTCAGACGCTGAGTTGGAGCTGGCGGTTGTATGGAGACAGGAATTGGCGTTGTTGGCATTGGAGCCTGCTCTTGAGTAGGCAAGCCTCCAGCGACTTGCTTTAATGCCTCAAGTTTCTCCATTGACAATTGTGAAAAGTCACCCTTTTGGATGGCCTCCAACTCGTCATAACTAAACTGGCCTAGTCCATCGCTCATCGTCTTCCTCCTGAACTGCGGCGTTTGATCATTTCATTTTCAATTGCTTTTTGCAATGGACTTAACTGTGGCGTTCCATATGGTTGCACTTCATACATTGGTGCAATGGTGGAAAGACTTGGAATAGCTGTTGTCGCCTTATTCAACAAATCTTGATGTGATGAAAGTCGCGCCCTTGCAGAGCGTTGTGCCGCCATCAGACCTTGCTGCAATTCTCCTGATGTCAGGCTTTGATCTCCACCAGCAGCGCGGCGCAAGATTGCTCTTTCGCCCTCAGTCAATGCACCTTGTCCACGCATCTGAGATGCGGCATCAAGTTCTTGCTGTGCAAGCCCTTGCACGACAGTGGCGGTGTTTCTGAGTACCTGATTAGCATCAGCGCCAGCAATATTTAATTGCTTACCAATTCTTAGCAGAGTTGTTCTTGTATCTGCGGCTGGTCCAACAATTGCCGTATCAAGTGCAGGCAGTATTCGATCAATATTTGAAAGTGTTGCATTGGCAGATTGAGCCATCATGCGAGATTCATCAAGATTTTTCATTGCCTGTGTGGTGGCAATAGCAACTCCCTGTTTCTCTGCATTTTGAATCACATTGGTAGCGCCTGATCTCTTCAAATTCATAATGTTTTCAAGTGTCACTGGCACGCCAGCAGCATTGAGCAATTGCACCTCATTGGGAGCAGACTCAGGCTTGTCTAATTGACGCAAATTATTTAAATTCACATCCATGCCAAGTGCTTTGAGAATCTTGATCTTCTCAGGATCAGCCTCTGGCTTTTCAAGCAGGCGCAAGTTTTCCAATGTTGGCCTCATGTTTAATTCAGCCAGTAACTTTGCTTTTTCGCTTGGCTGAGTCAACTTCAGCATCTCAGGTATGCCCTTCTCAGCAGGCAGAGCCGACAGCATCATGCGCTGTTCGCGTGTCAAATTCGACATTCCACTGGGAGCCATACTAGGCGCAGGCTGGCCAATCATGGCGGCACGCTCTTGCGTTGGACCAAGTGCCATGCCAGGCACTGAAATAGCCTGCTCTGGCGTTATCTCTGCGCCAACTGTAGGCTGACCAGTCAAATAGTTTTGATAGGCTAACTGAGCCTGCTGTGCGCGTTTCGCTTCATCCAGCTTCTGCTTAGTCATCAACTGCGCCAAAACACCCTGCTGCGCCTGCTGGTAGCCTGCGGCACCAGCCTCTAAGCCTTGTCCGAGTGCTTGACCAAGAGAAACTGGTGTGGTGCTTCTACCGCTTGATTTAAGCAGTGCAGCCGCAGCTGACAGCATCGCTTGGCGCTGCATTGCTTGGCGCTGTGCTTCGCTCAAGTAGTCATTGAGGCCGCCATCCATGCCGCCAAAGAGTAAGCCACCAAAGTCCATTGGTGAGCCTGCTGATGGCTGCAAGTTTGAGCCATAGTCAGCACCGCCAATAGAGTTATACAAGTCTGTGAATGCTGACATTTTTTACCCCAAATATCCAAGTAGGCCACCAACAGCCGTTGCATATGGATTACCACCGCTAAGTTGATAACCAGCAGCCGCACCACCTAAAGCGCCAGAGGTTTGATTACGATATGTCGGCTGGCTTGTAGTACCGCCAAGGTTTGCAGGCTGACCAGTCAATGCGCTCTGAACAACGCCAAGTCTTTGCAAACCAATATTGCGAGCTGCATCAAGCCTTGCCTGCTCAAGTTGCTGTCTAGCACCGCCAGCACCCATGACGAGTTGCGCTCCTTGTAGCCCTAAGTTGCGAGCATTCATTGCCAAGCCTGCTGCTTGACCATAGCCAGCCTGACGCATTTGTGCTGCTGTCTTGGCGGCCTGCTGCAATGCCGCCTGATCTGTCAGCGACTGTTGGACGCCGTAGCGTGAACCGCCAAACGCTTTGGCCGCTGTTGCCTGATTCGCTGTTTGATTTGCAGCCATTTGGCGTGACTGCTCAATGTCTCCCAATGTGCCTTGGATGACTTGCTGCTCATAAGGATTCATGAACTGCTGAATATCAGCGCCAGTGAATGGCTTGAGTCCAAGGTTGACAAGCTGTTGCTCTCCTTGCTGATACATAGGATTGAAACCAGCAAACTTCTGTACGCCAAGGTCGCCAGCAACGCTCTTTGCCTGCTCAAGATTTTGAAGATACGCAGCCTTGATCTGAGGATCAATTTTTTGCGTTACTGTTTGGCTACCGCCGCTGTCTTTTGACATGATCTACTCCTTATGATTCCAAAAGACCTTTGGTCTTCTTGCTTTTCTTTCCGTCCATCTCTTTGATGGCCTCAACCAATAAACCAACGATATTGCCGTAGTCCACCATACGCATCCCATTTGCGTCTCTATGCACCACCTCTGGCAATACATCTTCAACTTGTTGCGCCACCAATCCTGTGCCGCGCTTGCCGTCCATATCAAATGTGACGCCATCCAGTTTGCGTACCTTGCTGATGGCGTTTCCAATTGGCTTGATGTCTTCTTTCATCCGCATATCGGAATAAGCAGATCCAGCAGAGCTGCCGCCAGCAGAGGATGCGCCGCTGCCATTGCCACCACCAACACCGCCTCCACTGCTACCACCACCACCGCCTGTACCAACTCCTGCCGATACGGCAACTCCATGAGCGCCACTCCCCATGCCGCCCATTGGACTACCACTTGAAGAACTTACGCCTCCAGTTGTACCTACAGATGTGCCAAGACCACCAACTCCTGCGCCAATCGCATTACTAATGGCCTGCCCCATAGTTGTATTTACATTTGCAACTTGTCCAACAGTACCCTTGCTGGCAATACCTTTCATGGGGCTGCCACTGGTGGAGCTGACGCCACCGCTTGAAGTAGTGCCAGACGCATCAACACCCAAAACATTCATCAAAACTTTTAAAGGTAATGGCATCAGAAAATTGACAATATTGGGGATAGTCATAGCTTGCAATGCGGCTTGCTCGCCTGCCGTCAATCCATCCATAGCCTTGGAAAATGCATTCTGCTGTGATGCAAGAGAGGCGCTACCACCTCCGCCAAATTTATTCAATGCAGCGTTGAATTTATTAACTGCTTGAGTCTGCTCTGGCGCGATGTTGTAAATAGTAGGGTTATATCCACCAGTAGCTTTTGGCACGACATAGCCGTCTTTAGCGCCTCCCGTCATCTGAGACATGATCTGCTGATAACGATTTGTAGGCGCGTCAAGAAGACCACCACCAAATTGAGGTGGCGGCAGATTTGTCCATTGCTGACTCGCCAAAAAATCTTCGTATGCCATTTACAAGTCCTTGCTAAGTACAAACCACTTTGGCTTGTAACCCTCATCTCTTAAGAATGTCTTTGCCCAACCCTGACGGCCAGCTAAAGACACTCGCGTGCAACCCATGCTCTTAGCCCACGATTCGATCAAAGGTCGCATCAATCGGAGTTCATCTAGGTCGCCGCCAGCAAGAAAGAAGTGCAAATTCTTGAGTCGCGGGTAGACAATGATCTCAGTCACCACCACAGAGTCATCAGCAGGCCATAATTGAAATCTGCCTTTTTTGAGTCCCTCTGCAATGTCCTCAATTCCATGTGTTCCACCAGAGTATTCTAGTGCCGCCTCCACATGATGGCGCAGCCTCTCCAAATCCTCTTCGTCTGTCAACGCTTACCCATTGCAACAGCATCAAATCGATTCACGCCAACGCGCCAATCTTCCAAAACTGCTCCTGTGTACTTGACTTTTACCTGACGCCCAGCAAACCGCACATCGGTGGGCTGTGACGCTGGATATGGGCCATGAGTCGTTTCTGCTGATGTCGGGTACATCCTAGACTTAAAGCTGATCTGTACCTCGCCCAAAGTTTGCTCATCGGGTATCACCTGACGCACCGACATGATGTTCTCACCAACGCCAATTTCATAAGGTCCTGACTCGGCATAGACAGAGCCGCCATCGTAGGCATAGCCAACCTCATGCTCATAGATGTAGCCGTCAGAAGACACCATCAGAGGATTCAAATACACGCCCCTGTCAGTGCCTGCTGTGCGAGACAGTGAGCCAATATTCCAATGGCCTTCTCGGTAGTTATAGATGACATAGGAGTCAACTTCGTTACTGGCGCTGGATGGGTAGAACCACCATATCTCGCCATACTTGGAGTTATGTACAGCGTAAATTTTGCTGGTTTGGTTGTAATTCAGATTCTGATACACATAATCTGACACATCGCAAGGCAAAGGCTTGACGTAGCCGTCAAACATCCAAAATCCTGATTTGCTCATCCACATCGCGGCAGTGTCTATGGCCGCCACAGCTTGAGATGAAATCAATCCACAGCCTGATCCAGCCTTTTCAAAGCTGTACACATAGGGCAAACCCACAAACGTGGCGGTGTGGACATCGACATCAGTAAACAGCAAATTGATGCCGCGCACCTTTTTTCCTGCCTTTAAAGCGCCAACTGTCTGCAATTCAAAGTCACCCGCCTGATTAGTGGCCGCCGCCGTCCATACAGTATTGTTTTCTTGATCTGACCATTTCACCAGTCTAGGATTGCTGGATGCGCCCAAGGCAAAGACAAAACGCTCGGCGGTAGACATTACAGCCTGACATCCTGTTGGTGCGTTGGTGATGGCTGCAGCCAGCGTTGGCGTTGAGAATCCCAACTGCCACTCATAGAGTTTGCCATCAGAGTCAGAGCAGCCAAGCAGATACTCTCCCCAAGTGTCTAAGCTCCAAGTAGTTGCTGGCGTCACTGTGCCGTTATCAGGACGTGCAATTCCATAGGCGTATGAACCATAAGGACCATAACCAAAGCCAGTCTTTGTCGCTGCATCAGCTATGCCTACTGTAAAACTTGTTGGCGTGATGTCCTTAAGCGTGCCAGCCTCGTTCATGGCGTAGAGCTTGGAATGCGTACCAGCAGCGATCCATCTGTCTCCGCTGTTGTCGCGCCAAGTCAATAAAGCTCTGCATGATCCTGTCATCTGACTGCTGGAACGCTTGCGCCATCCGCCAATAGGTCTGAGAGTGTTCTCAAACCAACGTACCAAGTTGGCGTCAAACCACCGGCCAGCAGATTGGTATTCAGTGCCATTGCGGTACACGCCTGGTGGGATCTTTAAGGGGATGAGTGCCATAGCTGAATTATGCTGTTTCTGTTGACAGATTGGACACGAAAGAAAGTGTGGCAATGACTGATGGCACTACTGGCCTAGTCGGTGAGCTGCTGGCTGCATAGTGTTCAATACTGACACCGACATCTGTTGGCCGCCACATGATCTGCACATAGTCATTGGCAGCCAAACTGACAAAGAAATTCAGTGCGGCAATGGTGTGATATGGATCGCCAGCACCTTTCCTTGGCGCAAAGCCAAATCTGCTATTTGATTTGTCAATGTTTGTGCCGTTCTTGCGAAACCAAACATCCACATCTTGAGATGCATTGGTGGTATTTGTAAACTGGATACTGAATTGCAAGTTATATAAACCAGCCTGAGACACATTAAGTCTTGACGAATTTGACAATGTCACGCCATTGCTAAAGTCGGTGGTGTCAAAAGTGATTGCGTAGGCTGTGGTGGTGTTCGCCGCCACTTGATCTGTGCCATCTTGAAACGCACCATATGGGGCATTGATGTACTTACCGCCACGCTGACCAAACAGCGCCGCAAAGATGGCCGTCAACTTGGTGAAGTAAGCATTCAAGCCGCCAAATGACGTACCAAAGAATCCTTGGTCATAGGCAGGCGCAGGCGTACCAAAGTTTGGCTGCGCTGGTGTGCTTATCTGCTGACCAAGGTTGAGTGCCATTAGACGTTTCTCTCAAAGTGTGGACAATCCACCAAATTGGAGAAGTTACCGCCCCAACGATTCTTTGGATGCAGACTTTCCCAAAACGCGCCAAGTGGTGCAATGGTTGACTTATCCCAAATGATCTTTCCATCTTTGAAGAAGTTCAGATCAATGGCGCATCGCTTCAAGTGGATGGAGTTCATGGTCTTGCTACGGCCATTCTTAAAGTAGATCGCCTGCTGTTCGGGTGTACGCGCCAATTCACCGCCAGTAACCATAAAACCCTGCTCTGTGGCGTATTGGATCAGCTTGCACATATCCAGCAAGAATGCAGCCTGTTCGGTATTTAAACTCATTTCTTCCTCATTTCCATGATCTTCTCAGCCGTCCTGCCTGCGAAATATGCGCCCATCACCAGCTGCCCCCATCCGGCCAGCAGATTTACGTATCCCTCGTTTGCGTTGTACCCAAAAGCCGACATGGTTGTAAAAATAAAATAGGCCAACAAAATGGCCATAAGGCATATAGGGCGTATGTTTTTGGAGAGCCAAGAGTCAGATGCCATATCAGCCTGCCAGCGATCTGTGATGTTGTCAGCGTCAGACTGAGCAGCCTTTGCCAACAGATCAAGCTCGGCCAGCTCTAACTTTGCCTTTTCAATGCCAAGCGTCAATAAATTTTCTTCATGGTCAAACTGAAGTTGTCTAAGTTTGCTAACATCTTCAGGGGTAGGTGCGTCTGGAATCTTGACCCCAAGAGTGTTCTCCACCACCTCTTTACCCTTGGCCTGTATTGCGCTAGAGAGTAAACCCAAGCCGTTTTGGGCTAATGTGCCAAGCAGTGATGCAACAATTGGGATCATTCTTTTTTCTCCACCTTATTTATCAATCGTTTAACTTGCTCTTGTTGCTGCTTTGTTTCTCTCTTCGTTTCAAGAATATCCAAGTACATAGCGCCAATGATGGGTAAAAGCAGACCAAAAACAACCACCATTGAGATAAATGCAATTATGAATCCCATCTCATTACTTTCATTTGGTGGATTGCTAGGAATAGGAGCTGGAGGTATATAAAAACGATCATCACTGCTGCTATTACTAACGCCCTGTCTTGTAGTTGGTTTAGCATTTTTCTTCGTTGCCATGCCACCACCCTGTCCTTTGCTTCCTGTTCCAGTCTTTCCTTTTCTTGCTCCTCATTGAGTCTTGCATACTCTTCTTCAAACCTTGACCACACTGCACCCAAGGCTGGATCAACTTGATAGATCAGGAATTCTCTTAGCTCAACTGACTGTCTCTCCAATTCGATTTGGTTGAAGACATTGTCAAGAGCCTGCGACTTGAGAGATTTTGTTTTTGGAGGGTTGCGCTTTTGCTCTTCTGCTTCTTTCTTTACTTCTTCATGCGCCTCAAAAAACTGACCTATGAAACCCGAAATCTCTTTTGTGATCTTTGCCAACTCACCGCCTGTTTGCTTTATGTCCTTATAAAGCGCAACGCCTGTCTTAATTGCACTAATAGCAGCTAGGGCGGCGGTGAATGGGTCCACATCATTTGTCTTGCTTGCTGTCTAGTTTGTCAAAGATCTGCTTCAAGATGGCCTTGATCTCTGCAATGTCAGATCGGTAGTCATCCTTTTGCACATAACTGTGAGGTAGGTCATTGACCTTGTCATCCAGCTTTTGTATTGTGCGTGTCATGGAGTTAATGACGTATGCCGCCAAGAATCCAGCGACACCAATAACCAGGTTGAAGAGCTGCTGGTTATCCATTTGCAGGCTCATCTGCTGGCAATGGTGTATTGCCCTCTGCAAGCCACTTTAGGTAGGCTTGGTAGTCTGTGTTGGCGGGGTCGAAAGGGATGCAAGAGCCATCAACCATTTTCAATACAGCATTTTCATTAAGTAATTTATACATTTATAACTCCGCAGAAAGTGTTATTAAGCCACCACCTGATCCATTTCTACTAATACAAGCTCTGCCCGTAGTTAATCCTGTAAACCCACTTAAACGGAGATGGTATGAATCAGAGTTTATATTTGAATCTGTAATTGCTGAAGCTGTTCCACTAAAAATTGTTCCACCACTTTGAAATTGAGGAGTGGTCTGCATAAGGGCTATAGTAGGAGAGGCTCTCATAGGAACAACGCATATGCCACCAAGTGCTATCTCTGTTGCGCTATCAGCACCTCCTACCAATCCTCTGTTAAGACTGGAATAGTACCTCTGACACAAAGCCAACTCAGTCCCATAAGGCCTGTAATCAAAGCTAGTTGCTGTTGAGCCTTTTTCAAGCTGTACATTACCAACTGTCCATGTCAATCCTGCTGTCAATGCGCCAACAGTAAACACAATCTGTATGCCTGTTGTAGCCGCCGCAGGGATGGTTATATTTGTAGAGAAGTTGGTAATAGTTGAAGTGACTGTGAATGTGCCTGTTGCAATTTGAGTAACAGTTGGACTTGCCAATGTGCCAAACGTGTCTGCTGTTGTCGTTGCATAACTTGCTGTCCATGTAACAGTAGTCAATGTTGCAGATATAGCCAAATCTGCTGACAAAGTGGCAGTAGAGCCAGCAAGGTCATAACTGTTGAGTTGTTCAATGCGCTGACCAATACCAACCGCAGTAACAGATGCCGCACCAGTAATTCGCAATCTATTTTTAGTTGCATTAGCTCCAGCTACCTGTGCCGCAGTTACGTTTGCGCCTGTACAGTAAACATAGAAACGATCTACAGTTGAATAGCCAGCCGCAATTGTTGAACCCGCAGTAATGGTTGCAGACGTTGCTCTTTGCGCTATTTGCATTTGACCATTGATGATGCGATTCTTGAAACCAAATGAACTGGACGCATTAAATACATCAGAGCCATTGACATTGGCCGTAATCTCGCCAGTGCCTTTTGAGACTAGCTCAAAGCCAATGTTGGTGTCACCACCTGATGCAGTCAATGTTGGCACTCCACCAGTGGCAGCATTAGCCAAAGTCAACTCATTGACAGCAGAGGCTGTGGCAGTCACTTTCAGCAACTCATTGCCGTTGGTGTCGATGATGTCTCCAACCAGTTTCAGCTTCTTGCCTGATCCAATGTTCAAGCCAACTGATGTACCAGTACCAGCAGCCGCAAAGACAGCGTCCACGCTATCTAAGTCGGTATTGATCTTCGTACCCCATGTGTCAGTTGACGCGCCAACCTCGGGCTTTGTCAACAATAGGTTTGTGGTGGTGGTATCTGCCATTCTTTAATCCCCTTTACGCGGCCTCTTGCCAAGTGATTGAATTGTCCGACAAATCAGACCAACTTTCTGACGTATCAGAAGTCGGTGTCCAGCTCTCAGCTGAATTCGCAACTGGCGTCCAACTCTCTGATGTGTCTGCTTCGGGTGTCCATGTCTCGGATGTATTGGGAATAGAACCCCATCCAAAGCCAATCATTATCCCAACAGCGCAAATTGACTCAACGCCAATTATCCCTATGGATATGACATTTGATACGCTGCCAACTGATCCTGTACTCTCAACGCCTGTAATGTTTTGAAAAGATATGACCTCAAACAATACTGTTCCAACAGCACCAGTGGCTGCATTTCCAGTAATTGCTTTGGTGCTGGTGACGCTAACCGATCCAATCGAACCAGTCGCAGAATTACCAAATAAGTCAATTGCAACAGACTGAGTGACGCTGCCAACAGCCAGGATTGACGCATTGCCTGTAACAGCATTGGTTGATGTCGATAAGACCGATCCAACAGCGCCAATGGCTGCATTGCCTGATATGGCGACAGATACAGTTAAGCCAACAGTGCCGACATTGCCTGTGGCAATAGTCCCATCTTCTTGGATTGATGTGTTTTCTAATAAATCCCCAACAGCACCAGTCGCCTGGTTGCCTGAGATAGTAAGGTTGCCTTTTCCATAAGCACCAAGGCCATATTGACCTGTTCCATAAGGATATGCAAGTCCACTTATTTGCGCAGGAATTTCTCCAAATGCATTTTGAGAAAATGAAGAAAAGCCAAACACATTAATCCTTACAAGCCTGTACTTTGTATATGTAGTTCTTTATTCATGTTTTTAATACGCTTCAAAAATAATAATGCCGCCTGCGCCGTTTCCATAAGAAACGTTACCTATACTGCCTCCTCCGCCAGAGCCATAACCTATACCATTGCCACCGCCTGAAATTGCTGCGGCAGTGTTAGTACCTCCGCTACCAAACCCCGGACAATTACCGCCGACCCCTGAAACTTGGGTTGCTACTGCTGTAGAAGAACCATAAGAAGTTCCGCCAGAAACGCCGTTAATATTTATATCTCCGCCAGAAGCGGAGCCACCAGCGCCGCCACTTGTTGCACTTGCTGCATAAGCCGTAGATGAACCATTAAAACCAGCATTAGCAGTGATAGTTGTTATTGTTAAAGTACCAGATGAAACAGTAGAAGTCGTTGCAGATGATGCGCTAACACTATACGTTAAAGTCTGTCCTGCGGTCATGGCTAACCATTTAATAGCTACGCCAGAAGAACCTCCGCCTGACCCTCTTTGGCTTGTTGTTCCAGCACCATTTCCTCCACCACCAACAACAGTAACTTTTACCCATTGAGTATTTGTAGGTGCGGTATATGTCTGTGCTGACCCAAATGTAAATACTTGAGTATTTTGAGCTAAAGTACCAGTTGGGCTAAATACTGCTTTGCTGGCAGGATAAGTGACAAACACATTCACTGTTCCAGAAAACGTAACTGCCGCATTTGAATTGCTTGATGAAAGTATGGTTGTGCGGGTTAATGTAGGGCCAGTAGTTGAATATGTACCTAGCCCAACTTCCCAATTTCCAGACGCATCTGTTGCAGTGTAATAGGTTGTATTGGTATCCCCAACAACAGTAAAGGACTGAAATCCAGCAACAGAGCCGGACAGAGTAAAGCTAACAGTCGTATTGGCTGTAGCTGTCTGTTGTACCCGATCTGCAACAACTAAAGCCATTTTGTACCTTTATATAATTACACGATTAGCAGCCATGCCGCTGCCCCTTGGTTAAGCCAGCCTGATCAGGCCAGTGCTTGCATCATTGGTCGGCATGGTCAGCGTGAATGTCCCAGCAGTCACTGTCTGACTGCCAAATGTGTGGACGCTGACTGCCTTGTTTGATTGAGTCGAGTTATAGATCAAGACCGCGTCAAAGGCTGTAGATAGGGTTACAGAGCTGTAGCTGATGCTGGCGCTTGGCGTCACAAAGGCTGTAGTTCCACTGGTGCTTGGTGCAGTACCAAATGTCACTGTGACGCCTCCTGCGGTGTAGCCTGTGCCTGACACCTCACCTGTGGCGCTGTAGGCTGTGGTGGACGCATTGACAGTGGCAGAGGCCAAGTACAAGGCAGCCTTGAAAGTGTCGGCTGTAGTGGCAGCGCGTACTACGCCAGTGCCAAAGTTATGGTGGCCGACAAGCAGCTCGCCCTTGAAACTGGTACACATTGCTTGCGTATTAGCCATGATTTATCCCTTAAATTTGTTGACTGATGCCATCAGCAAAAACACCGCGTTTGAGCGCCATATGGACAGATCGATGCACCATCTCACCAGCAAGCCAATACTCTACCCAGCTCGTTGTCTCGGTATCGTTCTCAACAGACCCCTCACGCTTCTCAAGCAATGAGTCATCCATATCGCCTTTGGTGGTGGTAACTATCATCCAAATGTCCTTGCTCTTGCCAAGATCGCGCCGCCTGATGTAGAACCCCGATCATCTGCAATTTGCAATTGATCCAGTCCTGCTTGATACAGCGATGACCATACAGAGATTCTCGCATCGTCTTGGAGGTATGGCGCAGCCTGTAAGAGTGATCCATACAAATACACATCAGGTGCTTGAGTCAGCAGCCAGTTGGTGGTATTCGTATTTGATAACTTAGCCAACTTTGCATAGTAGACAAGCTCGGCGGTGTACTCACCATCAGGAATTGGTAGCAGTCTGAATTGACTTCCAACAATAGTGAAATACAGTGGCTTGCCACTGGACAAGTAAGTCGTATTCGACAGCGAGTCCATTGCATCAATGGTTTGGAATGACAGGTTAGTAATTGGATTTGTATTGAGCTTGATGGACTTGGTTTCTAAGAAATCGTCAGGCACTGTGCCGTACTCAGCAGCCGCCGCAAATGTCGCATTGGCACGCACAATCATTTGGCGCGTACGCAACTGGCGCTCAATTTGTGACTCTGCCAGGCTGACAAAGTCTGAAATAGCAGTAGCCAAATCAGTGCGGTTGAGCCAGTCGCCAACCGAGGTCTTCAGCTCCGCATAAGTCGTGAGTGCCATCAGGTAACCTTTTCAGTTTCTTGTACTTCACGCATCACCCAAGTATGGTCATGCTTGAATTCAAACATCCCAATGTGGCCGATTTCCTTGCTCACATCGTGATCAATCCATATCTTAAAGCCTGCATCTCTGGCTTTCTTACAGAAGAAAACATCCTCGCCAATGTAGCCACGTTTATCATGCCGCCATGGAGTCTCAAACCAAGGCTCTGACAAAGCCGCAAAGACATTGGCCTTGATCAGCATCACGCCCATACCAACTGAGCCAACTTCTTGCAGGCCAGTTGATTCGGGCATCGTATATACCAGCTCACGCTCGCCATTCTCTTTGTAAATCTGTGCGGTTGGTCCTGTTGGCATACGTCTGCGAGCGCAGTTGGTCGCCACAATGTCCAAATCATGTTGCAGCAAACGCTCAATCATGTCGTGTGGAAACCGCATATCTGAATCAATGAAAAGCACATGAGTGCATTTTTCACGCATCGCGTCTAGGCACAATTCAGCTCGCTGATTGGCGATAAGCGTCCCCTGCGATATTTTCAAGCTGATGGCATCATTGGTGTTCAATGTGTGGTTAGCCACCATGTTGACAAGATCATAGGTAAACATGGTGTGGACCATGTCACGCGCTGGTGTGCATACTGCAATGTATTTCATACTTGTCCTGGTCGTACACGAAAAAATCTGTTCTCTGGATCATTAAGCCAACGCTTCATATATTCCTGATCTTTGAGCTTGCCATCTGCTTTGAGCTGTGAATAAATAGACATAGGAATGCTTGCAACGCGGTGAAACTCACCTTTCCAGCCAGCACGCTCGTCCACCATATTGAACTCTTGCTTGTTCTCTTCAATGATGTCAGTCACATCCTGTTGCGTCTGAATCGTTGCCTCATCAGTCTCAGGGTTGTAGTGCCAGTAGCGTGTGATGCCTTGGTCTTTGTCTTCGCTGAATATTCTTTTTTCCATGTAAAAAAAGGGGGGATTGCTCCCCCCTCTTCCTTTGCTTCGTTTAAGAAGTTACCAAGTCTGCTGCCAGACCATGTGCATTTTCTGCCAATACCTTGTGGCCCCATTCGACCAAAAGCATACGCTTCTCGGCGTCACCAGTCTTTGCCAACTCGACTTGTTGGTAAGGACGCAGGGTAACCATCTTTGCGTACTCAGGATCAAGCACCCAAGCGTCACGTTCACGCTGGAAGCGGTTGGGGACAACTTGAACTTGACCAAAATCGCTGACATAGATGTCGGCTGCACCAATGATGGTTGCAGGACGATCACCGCCATTGATGTTGTAGCGAGCTGATGCAATGCCAGAGAAACCTGACACGCGCTGCTTGTTGACAGGACCAACCATCAAAATCTTTGGCATACCGCCTTGTGTCCATGTCTTCTGAATCACATTCTTGAGAATGGTTTCAGTAAAGGTACGAACTGTGCCGTCAGTGCGAGCTGAGCTAGGCAAGGTGGTGTAGCTAGGATTTGCGCCGTTGGTGGTGTCATAGTCCACGTTGGTCTTGATGAAAGCACCCAAAGAAGCAGTCACGCGAGCTGTGGTGGTGTTACCGGCAACAGCAATACCGCCGTTCAACATCACAAACTCTTGATCACGCTTCAATTCAGAACCGCGCTTGGCGATCTGATAGGCCAACTCAGAACGGCGGCCTGCTTTGTTGACAACTTCTTCAGTGTTTGACAAGACAATGGTCTTGCGTGAAATCTGAGCATAGTTGGTCAAGCGAACAGTAGCTGTGACTGAGTTAAAGGTTACGTCATCACCCTCAAGCTGTGCGTTAGCAGCAGCAGAGTCCAATGTATCTGTCTGCCATTCAAACAGAGTATTGGTGACGCTTTCGCGGCCAATGTTGGACATATAGGGGGTTTCTTCGGGAGCGATGTTTGTGATGACATTGCTCAAGTCTTCACGAATACCCTTTGCAGAGTAGGTCGTGAACGTGTTCGTTACGATAGCCATGATTTTTCCTTATTTCAAAAGTTGGAAGATTGCATTAGCCGCATCATCGACACGGCCAGTTTTCGCGACGCGCTGTTGTGCGCGAACTGCTTCAGTCGTATTTGAGACTCGCCCTGCTGCACCAGGCTTGGCAGGTCGAGGGCCGTTGTTGGTCACTGGCTTGATGTTGCCCCGCTTGGACATCATCTGATCGTAGAGTGCTGCCTTACGCAACATCAGGACCGCCCTGTGATCCACCACACTCTTCAACTCGTCTGGTGTGAATCCGATCTTTTGACCGAACTCAACAAGCAAAGCCTTTTCAGCTTGAGCTTTCTTAGCGTCTTTCCAATCAGGGATGGCCGCCAATAAAGCCTCTTGTTCCTGCTGCAATCTCTGCTGCATGAACTGTGCTTGCTCCTGCTGCGATAACTGAGCCAGTCGTTGCTGTTCACTTTGAATAGCCGCCGACTTCTCTTGGTTTTCGCGCATCACCTCGCGCTGCCGTACCCATTCAATAGGGTCTTCCTGATAAAGACGATCCCAGTCAATGTTTGGCTGCGCCACTTGTTGAACCTGTGCTTCCAACGCACTCAATAACTGAGCGTATTGCTCACGCTCGGCACGCACTGCACTCAACTCAGCTTCGGTTTGCTTTCGCACCTCGGCGATTTGCTGCGTTTTGCGTGTGTAATCCTGAGTCCTTGAATATCCCTTTTGAAGCTCGTCCAGCGTCACTTCGACTTCTTTTCCGTCAACTTTGACGGAGAAGACTTGTGGCTGTTCTTGCTCCTCGGTGTCTTCATCTAACTCGGATTGTTCGGCATCGGTTTCATCATCAGCCGCGTCTGCATCTGCTGACAACTCTTCTTCTACCGCCGCGCCCTCTTCGGGCAACTGCGCCTCGCCGTCTTCCTGTTGTCCCTCATCGGGCAGTAATCCTGCAAGTGCATTGGCTGCTTCAGCCACATTCATTGGACCTTGTACTGCACTGCCGGCTGGCGTTGGTGCTACTGTCTGCATGGTCTATTTTCCTATTTAAACAAGATTCTTTTGCGCTCGCTCAATGGCACGCTGTGCCACCTTGCCGTTGTCCACCATCTTGGTGATCTCAATGCGGAAGTTTTCAATAGCTTTCAGCATTGACCAGGCGATCTCGCGCTTGGCGGTTTCTTCGGGTTTAGTAGACTCAAAAATCCAATACTGGTCATTTTTCATCTTTTCCAATACCGCCGAGAAGACCTCGTCATTGGCTAACTGGTGAGCCTTTTGACCTTTTCGTACTGCGTCTTCGTTCATTGAACCATTCCACTAAGGTTGATGGGTGGCACTTGCTCAACTGGCGGCGCTTGTACTTGGTTGGCGGCTTGCACCGCACTTTGCACAAGAGCCGTCTGCTGTTGCATCGCCTCTCTGTCCATTGCCTGCCGAGCATCAATCTCAGCAGTGCTAATTTGTGTGCCGTACTTTAACTCAAGTTCATACTTCTTGAGCATTAAGTCCTGCGCCAATTGATCTCTTCGATAATCATCATCTCTAACCATCTGCTCGCGCTTCAATTCCAGCTCGGCAGCCTTTTTCTGAATGTCAGCTTGGATCGACTGAGCCTGCACCTGTGCCAGCACTTCTTCGGGTGTCGGTTTAGGCTGTGACTGAGGCATCTGAAAGTCAGCAGGCAGAGCTTGAAAGTAGCTTGATGCGTCCTTAAATCCTGACAATTCCACAATCTTTTGGATGGTGCGGATGTACATGGCGGGTGTCACCACAGGATTGGACAAACCAAACTGTTGCATGATCTGCTCTTGCTTACCAGCGATCATGGTCAAACCTTGCATACGCTCACCCATATCGCCATTACCAAGGCCAATGTTGACATTGACATCCATGTTAGCGTCCCATGCGCGAGGATCGATCTGCACCCACTCATTACGCAAACGCACCATGCGTGGCTTGTCTTGGTGTGTGGTCATCAGGTACAGAATGCCCTTGAAGAGCTTCTTCATACCCTCGGCCATGATGCGAGCTTGCAGCTCAAGCCTTGAATTGCTGGCGCTGACTGTGGCGGCCACCGCCGCCTTGGTGGTGGACTGCAACGCATCAGGGTCTAAGCCCATCGCCGCCTTGCTCATGCCGGTTCGGTCTTCGCGCATCTGATCCATATAGTCAAGCATAGGGAATGCGGCCTGTCCAACAAATGGCGAGCTGAATGGCTGCACCATGCCTGGCGCTCTCATGCGGATAATTGCGCCAGTCTCGTTATTTAAAACGTCATCGATATTGACCTGACCCTCAACCACAGCAGTGCGTGGGTGGATGGACTGCGCCAGCGAATCAAGCGTATTACGCATGATCTCTGACTTGATCTCTTGGATGTCATGCGTGATGTCAAAAATCGACATCGCTTCCAAAGGTGAAGTATGTGGCTCGGGGTCGCAAGGGAAGTCCACAAATGGGATGTAGCTGGCGGGTAAGTTACGCACCATGGTGTATCCAGAACCCATGCAGCAAATTTTCCGCAATTCTGGGATGCCATCACCATCAAAGTCAACGCGCATATACGCTTCGATATACAAAACCCTGCGCTGCATGGGATTCAGACTGTCGCCTGCGCCCATGGTGGTACTCAAAGGCTGACGCGCCAAATACTCGTCATTGCTGTCTAAGTCGGTGCTGCTGATGTTTTCTTCAATTTCATCCTGGTCATAGCCCATACCGATCAGGTCAGAGACTGTCGCCATTTGGCGGTGGGCAATGATGCCGGCATCATCAAACGATCTCGCCCTGCGATCCAGCACCAACTCTTCGGGAGGTACGGCCATGATGCGGATACGGCCATCTTTGGTGTTGCGCTTGATCTGAACGTCATGCAACATTGGCTGCGGCATCTGCATGGGCAGGCCAGTGGATGGATCAACTTGTTGATACATCGCATCCATAGGAATCGATGGATCGGGATAGCTGACCACGATCTTGACCTCGGCATCCTCTTGCATCAGGATTTGCACAGTCTGGTCATCAAGGCCAGAATATTCTTCGATCTTGACCTCTTCGTTCTCTTCCCACCAATACTTGGCAATGCCGCACTTACGCACCAGCGAGTCCTTGAACAAGGCATAGGTGGTCATGAAACCATTGTTGTCGGCGCTGAATACATAGTTGGCGTAATCTGTCGCCTGCTGTGCGCCAGCCACATCCTCGGGTCCACGCGGTACATACTCCACCACATTCTCAGAGCTGAAGAAGACTTTCATCAGGCTGGGCAACATGGCGCTGACAGTGTCGCGCACCTCCATCGCCACCACCTGACTGCGGCCATCTTCCTCGTTGCCAAAGGGGTCGCCTCGGTAATACTCAGTACCCTTGGCGCGGATGGGTGACACATCAGAGTCGATGTAGCTAACAGCGTCCTCCAGTTCGCCAGAGACAATGCCCTGCAACTCGGTTTCATCCATTGGCTCAATTGCGCCAATGTCGGTAGTGATAGGTAATTCGCTCATTTTTTTGCCTTATTCCTTGCAGATATTGCTTTGGCCTTGGATCTTGCATCCTCTTTGCTGGACGCGCCCCACGCTTTCAAACTCAGCAGCAAGCGCGTTGGCTCGCCGTCTTTCATCTCTGGGCCTGCCATATTGCCCATTCTCGCAAGGAATGATGCCCTGCGCGGATTGTCTCCACTCTTGACAGGCGCTTTCAAATTCATGCCCTCGGCCTTGGCGCTGGCGCGTCCCTTTGCATTTAGGCCGCCACTTGGACTCTTTCCCTCTTTACGCTGCCATGCGGGTGTTTTCATATCTAAATTCCTTAAGAATCAAACCAATCAGATGCATATTTTGGCCTGTTCTTGCGTATCCAAGGCACTGCCTGCTGAGTCAGTTTGTTGCCATCTAAGCCAACAGTCTGGCTGCCAATGTGGTGGACATAGGACCGCGACAAATAATGGTGGAAACCCGCCGCACGCAAGTCTTCGCAATGCACATCATCTGAGTACCAATTCAGCGGTGGGAACTTCTGCACCTCCCACGCATCGCGGCCAATCCAACCAAAGATGGGACTAAGTACCTCCATCGGCACAATGGCGTCCTCATATGGGTATTTGAAGTAGTGCAGCTTCTGATCAAAGGGATTACTGCGAATGTTCTGCACTGGCCTTGCGGCATCGCATCGTGCAGCCACCCAACCCACTGGCTCGCCAGTTTCCTCTTTGAGCTGCGCCACATCCTCCATCAAATACTTGTAGCTGGTGGGGGTCAGCACAATGTCGTCATTGGCGCAGACAACAGAGTCAAATCCATCAGCAAAGGCGCGATCCATGACATCGTTGTAGGACTCACCAAACGTATCAGAAACACCAAAGACTTTTAGATCAGCGTCATAGCCGCCAATAATGGACTCTGGACCGCGCAAATAGACAGGCACTTCGGGACAATACTCGGCAATGCTTGTGAGCATCACCCGCAAACCTTTGCCGTGTACTGTGCTGATGCAAATCGGTGAGATCACTTCTTTGGCTTTGGCTTCTTGGCAGTCTTTGCAGCCAACTTGAAGTCAGCAGCAGACGGCGCGGCCTTGGAGCCAACCTTGTTCATCTTCTCGCCGCTGCCTTTGGCTATCCGAGCCTGTTTTGCATTAATGTTGGCATAAAGCCCTGGTTTAGTCGCCATTGTGTCCCCCAATCTTGATTGTGAGTAAGGACTCAGGCTCATGATCTGACGTTTCCTCATCCATTCCTCCATTCTCGCCGTCACCAGTGTTAGGACCACCAACCACCCATGCATCGCAAGTCCTGCTTGCGGCGCACTTGAAGTCGAATATCTCGCAGTAACCCAAGTCGGCCAGCTTGATCGTTCCCCATGGATCAGCATCATTGCCAATGCCGTCAGCAATGCACTGCTTCAACTTGTCAGATACATTGAACGCTGCACAGTTACCGCAACGGCTTTGCTTGGCATCATCCACTGTCACATCCCACTGGTCAGCTTTCTTTGACCAAAATTGAGTATTGGGCAATGCGGGATTCTCAGGGCCATAGGCTGCTGAAGTAATCGCCTTGGCGCGATTCTTCAGATTGAGCGTGATGTCCTGAGTAGGTGCAGGGCAGCTTGCGCCGCCATCCTGATAGCCAGGCTTTTGATCCATGGCCTGCGCCATGGTGCGTTGCATAGTAGCCATTATTTCATCGCTTTCTTAGGTTTCACACCAGCAGAACTCAAAGCAATAGCCAAGCCTTGCGCCTTGCTTTTTACTACTGGACCACCTTTGCCTGAGTGCAGCTTGCCAGCTTTGAACTCGTTGTAAACCTTAGAAATCTTTTTCTCGGTTTTGGTTTTCTTCATCATCGCAATTACTCCTTTAAAGAATTATCGAATTATGCAACCCTTGAGAGGTTTCTTTTCAACGGCTGACTCCACTTCGTGCTGGCCTTTGACCCCATCATGCCAATCACCGCATCAGATGCAAACGTCAAGCAAAACGCATCAGCCTTGTCAGGTGACGCCAATCCACGCTTCTTGATGTCGTCCTTGCTCTCAATCTGAATCTTGCCGTTGGAAGTAAACATATACCTGACAGTCGCCAACTCAGCCACCAACAGTTCATCTTTGGGCAAACGGCAATCCCTCTGCTCCAGCCACGCCTTGGCCTTGTACCAAAGCTCAGCCTTCAAATTCCTGTAAGTACCGCCCATGGCTGGGGACTCCGAGACATTGATGCCGCGTGCTGGAAGATTCAGCTCTTTCAACCGATCCACCACGCCAGCACCCAAGCCAATGGAGTCCACCAGTATCTCCTCTGGCCTGTCGCTTGGCGCCAAAGCCTCAAACTCAGCCACCACCGCACCAGTCAACTGCATCAAGTCCAGATTCTTCCAAGTCTTTATCGGCTCAATTACCGCGTTACCGCGCCTCTTGCACAGCGCAGACCGATCCGAGCCAAACCGCGCAACGTCCAATCCCCACACCAATGGCGCATAAGGACTTGCCTCAACATCCCGATTCATTGCCAAATCCAGCAACTCCATTGGGATGACAGTATCTTCATCGCTTCTCGGGAATTCACCCAAGACGCGGATGCGGTAGGCATTGGACTCCTCGCCGTACCTTGCTTTCATCTCTTCGATATACGCCTCAGATACTCGGGGAGAGTCGGCGCAGGACACGCGCATGGTCACCCAGTCACCCGCCAATCGATTATGGGTGTCGTAAAAGAAACCGCTGGAACGCACAGGGTTACCAAGCAACAGCGTCACGGCGTTGTGGCCGGACATCGAACCTGATGCCGCCTCAAACACCTTTTCGGGCACGCCTGACGCCTCGTCAGCCACCAGCATCACGTTGTCGCTGTGGACGCCTTGTAGCGCCTCGGGCTGCTCGGCGCGGCTTGTCCTGGCAGAGATGAACGCCTCTTCGTTGGCGTCTTTCACCTCGATGCGATCCTGCTTCACCTCCAACTGGTCATGCAGCATGGGTGGCAAAACCTTAACCCAACGCTTAACCTCCGCAAATAATGCATCGTACAACTGGCTGGATGTCGGCGCAGTCACCACCACCTTGACAGGGAAGCGCAGGAACAAGTACCAAATCATCGCCCAGGCACTGGCCGTGGACTTACCCACGCCGTGACCTGAACGTACGCTTATGCGGCGATTACCAGCGGCGATGTGGTTTAGGAACTCCACTTGCCACGCATCAGGCTCGGTGTTAAGCACCTCCTTGACAAACAGGACAGGGTTGTTCTTGTAGAGCTTGACGAATTCGACAAAAGGGTTGTTCACCACCAAATCATTCGAATTTTTTTTCGGGGGGCGCTTTTGCGCGGTGGGGGATAGGGGGGTGGGGTTCGTCATAACGATATGTGTTTAGGTGCAG
>Ga0209087_1000252_pt1 | contig 35010 bp, 40 predicted proteins | sample S_130805_EF_Meta_FD_187321 | JGI IMG/M metagenome (GOLD analysis project Ga0209087, IMG submission 187321) | Freshwater microbial communities from Lake Simoncouche, Canada to study carbon cycling - S_130805_EF_MetaG (SPAdes) (version 2) | ecosystem: Environmental > Aquatic > Freshwater > Lake ... | reverse complement strand
CGTGACAAATTCAAGATTGCAACGGACGCTGTGACAAACACTAAAATTGCAAATGATGCTGTTACAAACACTAAAATTGCAAATGGAGCTGTAACACAAGAAAAACTCAATGCCAGTGTCACTCTTGTCCCAACTGGAGCGGTGATGGCTTTTGCCATGAACTCAGCTCCAAGTGGATGGCTTGAAGCCAACGGGAATGAGTATTCCAAGACAGGGATATACGCCGCATTATTTGCTGTGATTGGAACTATTTATGGAGAGACAAATGGAGCAGGCGGCACTGGCACAACGCATTTTCGCGTGCCCGACTTGCGTGCATCATTTGTAAGAGGAGCGGGATCGGATGGTGTCGCTACGGCTGGCGCATTTGGAGCAAAACAAAATGATGCTTTCCAAGGCCATAGGCATTCATTGCTCTCGAATACATTTCTAATAACAAGCGCGTCCTCAAACTGGTTTCAAGGAGGATCGCCGACCGTCAATAATACAACAACTGGAATTGGAGATCCTTCAACAGATGGAACTAATGGAACGCCCCGCACCGCAAATGAAACCCGCCCGCGCAACATCGCCATGTTGTATTGCATCAAAGCCTAATGCTCCCCTGGGAACGCGCCCGCAACTGGCATGACGACAACACCACCGAACCCTTCGAGTCCCTCCTCGCCTGGCACATGGCGCACGGCCTCGTTTTCAACACCCCGCAAGTCTTCCTCCTCGCCCACGAAATCCACTACTCCCCGGCTACTAACACTATGACCTACGACCTCCCCCCAAACGCCTGGTTCGTCGAGCTCGCCGCCTCGGTCGGCCACGCGAACCCAGTCCGCGAATTTCTCCGCGTCGCCACGCACCCCCAAGAATGGGCCATCTGGCACCGCCGCAATTCTTTCCAGCCACACGCCTACCCATGGTCCAAACTCGCCCGCCGCGTCGGCCTTGTTGAAGGGAGGGTGTCTTAATGGGCGGCGGAGGAGGGGGCAGCAAGCCCAAGAAAGAGACGCCGCCGCCACAGGCGCAGCCGATTGATTACAATGCGCTCATGGCGCAATCCAGCGGTGCTGCTAAGGAGCAATTCCGCGATCAGGTTGCCGCGCAAGCCGAGGCGTATCCCACCCAAGAAGCCCTCCAGCTTGGCACCGTCTCAAACATTGCAGCCAATCTCAGCCAAGATGGCGGTTCAATCAAACGCTACAAGGTTGACGCAAAAGGCAAAATCATCGCTGAAGAAACCGTCGGCACCGCCGCGCCAAACCTATACACAAAACGCGCCACCGACCAGCTCATCGCCGCCGGGCAGCAAGCAGACGACCTTCAATCCGTCGCCGACTACACAGACCAGCTCGGCTACACCGCTGCCGGAGATTTGCAAGGCACCGACATCGAGCGCGAGCTACAGCGTCAAGCCAGCAACGAACTCCAACTCGGCCGCAGCCTCAGCCCCGAGCAAGAGCGCCAAGCCACCCAGCAAGCCCGCGCTGGCATGGCTGCCCGTGGCCTCGGCGCAGGCACAGGAGCCCTTGCCGCCGAAATCCTCAACCGCGAAGCCTACGCCAGCCAGCGCCAAGCCGACCGCCGTAACTTCGCAGGCTCAACCAACCAAATGCTCGTCAGCAATCGGCAAAACCGCCTCGGCCTCGTAGGAAATATCCTCGGGCAAAGCGCCAACACACGCCTCGCCCAGGCCAACCTCCGCACCGGCCTCGCTGGAGCCAACATTACCATCGACCCCTACGCCCGCGCCCTCGCTCCCGGCGCAGGCATGGGCTCCAGCACCCTCGGCCAAAGCGGCCAGATGATCGGCAACACCTACAACTCCGCCAACCAGATGGCCGGAAATGTCGCCAGCTTCAACGCCAACATGCTCGACTCCCGCTACAACAGCTTCCAAAACAACCAAGCCTCCCTCCAAGGCGCAGCCTTGCAGGCCGGTGCGACCGCAGGCGCTTCCCAAAACTCCATGATGGGCTCCGGCATGGCCGCAGGCGGCATGGTCCTCGGCATGACCGCTCTTGCTATTTAATGAACCAGCACCTGCAAAACCTCGTCGATGAAACCCTGACCCGTGCCGAGTATTGGTTGCGGGAATTTCGCAACCCCGTCGTCCTGTGGAGCGGAGGCAAGGACAGCACCGCCATGCTGCACCTCCTCATCTTCAAGCTCGGCGTGCGGCTCCCCTGCGTCCAATGGCGCGAGCCCCGCTTCCGCCACCGCTACGCCCACAGCGACCTGCTTGCCCGCGAGTGGGACTTGACCCTCTACGACTACGCCCCCGGCCGCATCGCCATCCAGGATGGGTTCGACATCGAGACCGGCGAACCCCGTTTCGATTTCCTCAAATACTACCAATGGGGCCACCACAGCGCCCTCGTCCTTAGCCTCGGCACCGAGCACCCCAAGGAAGGCGAGCCCTACCTGTGCGGCCTCACCGATGTCCTCCAGCGACCCACCGGCTCGTTCAACTGGCCGTGGGACGCCGCATTCCACGGACAGAAGAGCGCCGATGTCGATCTCATCAAAGGCGGCGTCCCACTCGCCCAGGATGTCCGCCGTGTGGATGACAGCCCGACCCAGCTTTTCCTCATGCGGCATTGGACCGACGACGACATCTTCGCCTACCTCGAAACCGAAGGCGTCCCGATGGACCCCACCCGCTACGACCGCGCCTCCGGCAAGTGGGGCCACAAACAGGATAAAAGCCACAACGCCGACTACTACCCGATCTGCTGGAACTGCGTGAACCGCCACCTCTCCGCCCCCGTGTGGTGCCCCAAGCTCCGCAGCGAGGTGAACAGCATCGCCCACCTCGCCCCCTACGAAGACAACGCCATCCCAGAGCAAGGCTTCAAACACACATGGAATTCCAATACGACTGTCAACGGTGTGGCGCATGTTGCTCGCACCGTTGGAGCTGGCCCGTGCTCAAGCGCGACCGCTCCGACGCCACCGGCATCCCTGCCGACTACCTCCGCACAGATTACCCCCTGCTCAAAACCGACCCCTGCGGACGCTGCATCGCCCTCCGTGGCGAGGTGGGCCGAGGAGTCGCCTGCACAATATATCATGCTCGCCCATCCGCCTGCCGGTCCTTCCAGCCTGGCAGCCCACTCTGCATAGAAGCCCGCCAATCCAAAAACCTCCCCACTTAATCCCATGCCATACAACCCCTCAGTCAACGACCGCTCCGGCGAAATTCTCGCCGGTTACCAAACCCGCAGCGCCGAAATCAAAGCAGCTGGCAACGAAGCCCTGGCTAAAGGTATCACCGATGGCGTGACAAATCTGGCAGGCGGCATCACGGGAGCCCTCAGCAAAGCCGCCGAAAACAAGATGACCTCCGAGTATCTTGATCAGATGGCAAATCAGTTTTCCCAAACGCCAGGTATGGACGGGAAAACCCCTCTTATGTCCCAAGATGAGCTCGACAAATTCAGCAAAATGTCCCTTGGCGCAAAACAAGGAATGATCGTTCCCAAGCAAGCCATGTTTGATCAATCCCTCAAAAATCAATACCTCGCCGCGCAGATTCAAGGATTTGGACAGAGGCAGTCTATGCAGAACCAAGTTCCTGTAAACCAAGTCCCCATCAGCCCATCGGCTAATCCAGCACCAGCAACCAATCTAGCCCCAGCGTCGCCATACAACTTCAACCCGCAAATCAAAACCTCCCCGGCAACCCCTGCAAGATAACTATGTCTACCCTTTACCAAAACCCGGCACTGCCCCAGCAGCCCACGGATGAAGACCTCGCGGCATTCACCCGGCCTATGGCGGAAATGGACATGTCTCAACAAGCGGCTCCTGTAGCTCAACCCCGCGCTGCTAAGGGACTCTCCTTCGACTGGTCCGTGCTGAACGCCCAGACCCAAGAGGAATACGATGCCAAGCCCCCCGCCATCCGCCAATTGATTCACGAAATCCAGACGCAAGGCATTTTGCCAAGTCAAGAAGCCGCTGCTACCCGCGTCATGGAAATCCAGAAAATGCTCGACGAGCGCAACTCGCCAAAAGCCCAAGCCCAAGCAGACGCAGCTCAGTTGTCGGCCCGCAAAACCCAACTTGATATCGGCAAGCTTGAGCAGGAGACCATCGCCAAGGCTAAAGAGCAGGCAGAGCTCAACACACGCAAGCAGCTCGTCCTCGAAAAAATCAATAAATACACAGCCCCAACAGGCCCAAACTCAACGCTTTTGACAGACCTTGTGGGCAAGTGGGACGGCACAGCCGGAGCCATGCTTGATGCCGGTGGAGCCAATGACCAACGCGCCGCTCAACGCGCCGAGCTTGAGCGCCTCGTCAACAATGATGTCTTGGAACTGACAAAATTCCTCAAGCCCGTTTCTCAGGACGAACTCAAATTCCTCAAAAGCATGAGCCCCCGCCTGCACCAGAACGACACAATCTGGAAGGAATACCTCCTCGACGCCAAGGCCCGCATCGAAGGCATGGGCGGACCTGCCACCGCACCTCAAACAGCCCCGCAAACAGCCGCACCTCAAGCCGCCCCCGCACAACCCCAGCAACCCGCCACCCGCGTCATTCGTGGCCAAACTTTCGTTCAACAACCCAATGGCAACTGGATCCCCCGTTAAAGAATTCACTTCCGACGAACTCGATGCCCTGGCAGCCGCCGAGCTGCCGGTGCAGGACGCCCCCATACCCCCGAACACCTCTACGGCAATCGCCGCAAGCCGAGCGCCTGAACAGACAGGCTCACCCGGACTGATCACCGGGGAGGGGGCTCTTCCTGCCCGTGGACCCGCCATGGGACCCGTCGCCCAGCTTGAGGCCCGCGAATACACCACCGAGGAAATTGACCTCCTCGAGCAGGCTGAAAAGGCAAAGGAATTCTCCACTGATGACTTGGATCAAAAAATAGTCGCCTCCGTTTACGACGATCCGACCTACATCCCGACCCGCGACGAGTATTTCCAAGCAAAAGAACTCAAAGCCCGCCTAAAATCCGAAGGAAAAATCCCCGGTCTCTTGGAAAATGCGGCCACTGGCGCAGGCCAGTTCCTGCAAACCATTGGAACAACTTATCACGAAATCGTAGACGACCCCGGAGAGTTTCTTGCTACATCACCGGCCACACTCAAAGCCACAGCCAAGAAATCTTGGCGCAACACCAACGATGTCACCCGTTGGATTCGCCAAGCCAATGCGCCAGAGCCTATCGGGCGCGACGAGCAAACCGGAGAGTTTGTCTATGGCACCACAGGCCGATCTGCTGAGGAGAGTTTAGCAGGACAACAAATGCTCGCCGCAGAGCAGGGGCGCTCAATTCGCCCAGTGACGCCGGAAGACCTCAAGGATGAAGAATTCGACCGATTCGTTATGGAGCGGTCACGGCAGAAAGAGCTCGAGGAATGGGTCGCCAATACCACGGCGCCAACGGAGTTTGTGACAAGCCTTGTCACAGGTCGGAATCAAACAGAGCAACCCATGCAGGCTACCTCAGACATCGCCGGCGGTTTGCTCGAGCCCACCAATATCGCCACCATGGCCATTCCTTTTGGCGCAGGCGCCAAGACTCTGGGTGCCTCACGCTTGGCTAAACAAGTCGGAGCTGGTGGCGCCCGCATCATGGAACGCGCTGCCGCCAGAGGCATCGAAGGCATGGAAGCAGGTGCCGCCAGATTTCAAGAGATCATTCAGAAAGGCACCCGCATCTCGCCAGAAAACCAAGTCAAGATCGCCAAGTGGTCAGCAGCAGGCGGCATCGGTGGAGGAGTTTTTGGCCTGGACACCGATGTGCCGGTATTGTCTCAAGCACAGGATGCGGCTCGTTTCATAGGTGGTGCATATGTAGGTTACAAATTAGGACTCGGCACGCTGCGCAATGTGCAAAAAGTCGCTGGACCCACCTCCACTATCCTTCGTGTAGCGGCCAACCCTGCTGAGGGATTTGATGACATCGCCCAGGCATCCGTAGCAGCAAAGCTCAAAGCCTTCCCCGAGCTTTCTCCTGTGCGTGAGGTCTTGGAAAATCCAACACGCTTCCGCCCTATCGAGTCCACTCCGGCTCGATTGGCTGCGGATCCCCGCCTTGGGCCGCAAACGCGTGCCGTTGCAGACGCCCTATCCAATCCGCTGATTGTGCAAGGCGTGCGAGGAACCTCTGCTGTGGCAAGTGGCGCAGTGAAAGGCGCTGCGGCAAACGCTCCATTCGTAGCCCTCGCACTCAATGCCGACGAAGAAAAAGCCGCCGCCAACATGCTCGGCCTCGGCGCTGGCTTTGGAGCGTTTGGCGGAGCCGTCAACCGATTCACTGGATTGCAACAACGCCGCGCTGAAGCCAGAGCCTCAGACACCGCCCGCATGTTTATGGATGTCGAGCTCGCTGGTGGCGATGTCGCAAAACTGGCACAGACCTACTCGCCGCAACAACTGGGAGACCTCGCCTCGATGCAAGGCTTTTTCCGCGACAAGGTGCAATTTGTCCCGCTCAACAAAGCCGACTTCGACACCAACACCCAAGCCCTTGGAGGAGCCGGCGCTGCTGGTCTTTTCGTCCAAGCGCCTCCAGGAGAAAAAGCCCGTGTTTTTCTCAACCTCGAGGCTCAACGCGACGGCATCGTCCCCCACGAACTCGGCCACGCTCTCATCAAGTCCGGAGCCCTTGGCAGCGCTCAAGCCGATGCGATTCGTGCCTTCACCACACGCCGCTACACGCAAGTAGGCGTCGAAGCCAGAGCCCGCGAGTATGCGAGCGCAATCATTCAAAATGAAAATGCCGCAAAATTCCCTGGGCAAACTCTCCCCGTCTCAGATGCATCGATCCGCGCCAAGATGGATGAGCTCGGCCAATCCGGCATGCTCCGAGGCGACATCGACCCCCTCGATTGGGCACGCGACGAGATTTTCGCCGAGGACTTCCGTCAAGCCAGCCAATCTATGGACTTTGCCGCCATACGCCGCAACCTCCCTGCGGACGGTTCGTGGCTTGGCAGTATGGAAAACCTCCTTGGCGCCCAAGCCAACGCCCTCTCCATCTCCGGCGTGCGCATCGACCCGGCAACCGGGCAGCCAGACCCGCTCTTCAAGGCAAATCCCATACTCGCCACCGATCCTGTCCTTAAAAAACAACTCGGCCAGTATCTCAACAACTACCGAGATTGGATTAACCATCCAGACCAGACTAAAGCCCGAGGCGTCCGCGTAGCTCCCGCAGCCCGCCCCCAAGACCTCGTCAACAACCCGCAAGTTACCTTCCACGACTACGGCGGCGTCATGGCTAACGAATTCGCCCGCATCGATCCGGCTACAGGCCAAGCCGTCTTCCGCGACCAGCGCGACATTAATGCCGAGACCGCCAAGCGCCAGCAGCAAGTCAAAGCGCTCGCAGGCTCCAAACTCATGCCTGCCACAGATCCAAATCTCGGCCCTAAAAAAACTGCCGATGGACGAGTCACGGTCCGAGGCCGCATCCTTCCGCAGCAGTTTGATTTTCTCAACGGCTTTGCCCAGCACCAGCGTGCCTTTGCGCGACAATTTGAGACCGCTGCCGCCAATGGCGAATCCATGATGACCCGCTACCACGCCATAGGCTCTGGAGACACCGGTGCCTTCCGCATCAAAAACCTCGGCAATCTGGAAGCCATCACTCGAGAAGTCATCCCCTGGGGCTGGGAACTCACCAGCAAAGGCAACCTCCTCGCCTCCGTCCTCGATCTCACGCAATTCCGCAACCGCGCCATCAAAGCCATCAACGCCGGAGACCCAACCATCGGCCGCCTCTACAACAACGACCTTCGCGCCATCGAGGCCGATCTCAAGCAGTGGATGGAAAACCACCGCCAAGACCTACCCGGCTCCAACAAAATCGGCGAGCAACGCCGCGACGCCATCAACTCCCTCATCGGCATCGCCACCAACATCAACAAAGCCGCAAACCCCTTCAGCGGCAAAATCGCCGGCCCCAGCAGCGCCATCAAACAATTCCGCCTCGACCGCCTTGATACCACAGCTCCCACAGGCCGCACCGGCTTCCATTTCGACTACGACAAAGCCAACGGAAACCTCCTTCCCGAGGTAGCCACCCCGCTTCCAAACTTGTCAAGAGACCTGCCAGGGCAGGCAATGCCGAGCGGACCAAAACCTCTAAAGCCAATCGAAAAAATGACAGATCGGCAGTTGTCCTCTTTTTTAAAAAAACACGGCGAACAACCATCCAGCGCAATCGATGTCGCCCGCCGTTGGTCCGACGGAGATCGCATGTGGGGAGCTCACGAAATGGGTGACGAGCTGTCATTATCTCCAATCACTGACATGAATGATCTTTCCGGCTACTCTCGAGACCGGCTCATATCATTACCCAAAGCCACAGAAGACGCCTTATACAATCCCCAAGGCCAAGCCATGCCGGATGCGGGGCGGGACAAAATATCTAGTGCATTACCGAGACGCAGTGCTACCGTGTCGGGAAAGGCGGAGGTATCAAATGACGGCACGATCACATACAAAGGCAAAGAGCCAGCGCAATGGAGCCCGCAAGAATTTGAAGCGTTTGGTAAAGAATTCGGTGTCCGAAACCTTGGCCCTATCAGTAAAATCTCCAACATTGTGGATGAGCTGGGAAGACCTGTGGCGCAAATACCCGGTGGACTTGAAGGAAAGTTTACCTACTACGACCTCCTCCACCTCAAAGCCAACGCGGTAGATGTAAGAACTCTGCCTGTTGATTTGCACGGGCAACTCACAGCCAAGCTGGCCCGCACCATGACGCCAGATCGAGGAAACAAGGTGCAAAAATTCAATGGCATCCTTTTCGGAATGCTATCTCCGAATTCACCACTACTTCCAAATGAATTTGGCCAAGCTCGTATGAGATTTGGCTCAATGGACGAAATCAAAAAGTTCGCCGATCTCCTTCCAGACAATCCTACCAAGGATCAGCGCAAAGCAGTCAATGAACGGCTCAAAAAAGAACTTGGATTTACCGCCGCCAAGAGCGGTGGTCTCGGCATCGGCATTTCGGTGGACTTGTCCAATATCGTAATAGCCGCAAAAATGTTCCACAAGAATCCTGATTTCTTTATCAAAAAACCCAAAGAATCTTGGGCAAACTTTGTAGACAAGCTCACCACACAGGTGTCCGGTCTTGGAACCAAAACGGCATCCTTCGGCGGAGTCTGGCAAGATCCGTTGAATGCTGGCATTTCCGCTATGGACCGCCACATGGCCAGAGCATTCAGCGACGAACTTCTCAACAACCCCGACATACGCGGCAGGTTTGAAGGAATTGTTGTGAAACGATTCAACGATCTCGTCACAGAATCCAAAGACACCGCCAGAAAAGCTGACGCCAAAATTCGTAGAGCGAAAACTGAAAAAGCCAAGGCAGCAGCAGAACAAGAAAAGGCCACGGCTATGCAGAACCTGCCTGACCCCACCGCACTCAAGGCAGACACGCTGGACGATGTGCTCGGCCAAGCAGAAATCTTCGGCGCAGACCGCGTCAAAGATTTCGTCAACGAGGCCGTGTTTGCCGCCATGGGCAGTCGTAAGGCAAAGTATCAGATGAAAGATGGAAGCGTGAATCCCAACCTTCCCGCATCAATCCAAGGCGTAGAATGGGTTCAAACACCCAAGGATTTTCAAGTCATGTCCGAAGCATACAGACTGGCTCTGGAGATCAATGCCGAGCGTGCAAAATCAATAGGCATCGAAATTTTCCCGGCACAATGGACTTTATGGGATCGCATCAGAGGCCGCGTGGAACCACATGAAGCCATGTTCCCTGGTCTGGAAAAAATTCCCGCCCTCAATGACAGGCAACTCGCCTCGGCATTTGCTGCCAACAAAAAAGCCGGATACGCCTCCACTCCCGCTCCAGGTCAGCCGTGGAAACGCAAATCTGGGATCAACCCTGCCGAATTGGCTTACTTCGGAATCCCGATTGCCGCTGCCGCCGTGTCACAGCAAGATGAAGAGTAGGTCACAACCCCCAAAACATCTCCGCCTCCGCCTGCGGGTCGCCCGAAAAATGTAAAAATTTACAGGTCGAAAAAAATTGAAAAAATGTCAATGCACCAAAATCATTGACACTTTTACTGGGAGGGGAGTTGGAGTCAAAACCTACCTTTTTGGCCTTTTTCCCTCTACTGAGCGGGTGCCAAAAATCCAAAAAGTGTCAATCGTTGACATTTTCATTAGGAGCGAAGGTGGGTTCGAATCCCACCTCCTCCGCTCTTTTGAGTGTCAATGCAAGAATGTGCAAAATGCCCGCAGAGGTAGACTGGATGCGGGTTGGCGGTGATTGAAGGCGATTGCAAAAAATTGGAAGAATTTGCAAAAGTGTCAATGGATGTCAATGTATTGACATGGCTAATCTAAAAACACTGATTCCTCGGTTCGACCGTAAGATGGCGCGGTGGGTGATTGATGTTCCAAAAGCAATGAATGGAGGGAAGCGGCGGCGGATGTTTTTTCAGGACCAATCGGACGCGAACAAGGCACATGCGGAACTTGTCTTTTCTTTGGCGCACACGGGGGCAATTCCTTCAAAAGCGGAGGCAGGGGAGACGACGGGGCATTTTGCTGCGGCATTCTTGGCAAAGAAGTCGGTGGAAGTGGAGCCGGTGACTTTGCGTCAGTTGAAATGGGCGCTATCGAAGCTCTCGGACGCGCATGGAGCAAAGAAGCCGGAAGACCTCGATGCAGAGGAGATGCGGCGGTGGGTGGACAAGTTGCCACTCACGACTCGCGGGAGGTTCAATGTTTTTGCAGTGTGCCGAGATTTTTTCTCTTCACCTGCCATGAAAAAAATTGTGCGGGACAGTCCTTTTGCCGACGCTCCACCGAAGAAAGATAAAGGCGCACGATTGCCGATCCTCACGGTTGACCAGATGCGGGCGCTCCTCGATCACGAGTGGCCGGAATGGTTCAAGGCGTGGCTTGTCGCCGGTGCGTTTGCTGGCTTGCGGACGCGGGAGATTTTTTCGATCCCGGCATCAGCTATTGATTGGGAATACGACGAGATCGTGATTCGGCACGAGGACGCCAAGCAGGGGGAGGCGGCACGGCCTCGCAGTGCAAACATCTATGAGCCGCTCAAGCGCCACATGCCACGCAGGGACGCAGACAAGGCGCTGGTGGATGGGTATTCGGTGAAACGGTGGAAGCCGGTCATCCGCGAAGCCTGCCGAGTGATTGGAGTGGAGCCAAGCGCATCGCCGTCAGGCGTGATGACGTTGAAATGGCCTGACAACTGCCTGCGGCATTCTTTCGCAAGCTACCACCTGGCTCACTACAAGGATGCAACCAAGACGGCATTCCTGATGGGGACATCTCCGCGCCTGCTTTACGAGACCTACGCGAATCTGGTCTCACGCCGCGATGCGGCGAAGTGGTGGGAGCTGTAGCCTACCGCTGCGTGAGAGCGAGCGGCTGCGGGTTGCGGTATAGGTGGGCGTGCGGGTGAATGAAGGCGACTTTTTTTGGTGGGGTGGCGGTGGTGAAAAAATGTTGTTCTTGGGCGGTGCCGTCCCAGAAGCGGGCGCGGAGGATTTGGACGGGGTTGCCGTTGAGGGGCCAGCCGTTTTGGTAGCAGCGCTTGAGCTCGAGGGTGCAGGGGGTGATGCCGACGACATCGCCGTTGAGGTCGATCATGGAGCCGTAGGGCAGGGTGTGGATCTCGACGGTGCGGTCGCTGAACTTGGCTTCCAATTCGCGTTTGCTGGCCTCGAGGTCGATGGTGCTTTTGGTGGCGCAGCCGACGAGTGTGAGACAGATGAGTATGAATAATGTTTTCATGTCTTATGCGTGTTGTAAAGCAAACAATAACAATGGAATAACTACACCCCCCCCCCCCCCCCCCATTCCGCGTGGGTGGTGAGGTCGTGGATTTCTGCTATCCAGTTTTCGGGGAACGTCCCGTCATACGAGTTGAGGGCCCAGAGCCTAAATGCTCTGACAGATTCGCTATATTGGCACCAACACCGCGTTGGATATTTGACGGTTTGCTTGAAGATTTTTGCGCAGATATTTCAGATTTTTCCAATTTGCCAGACTGATCCAGTGTGCGCATTTCAGCAACAGCATCGGCAATGATTGCGCTTACAGAAGTGCTCACGCGGCGGTCTGCAATCTCCAGTTCTTTTTTTTTCTGCTTAACCCAATCAAGCAAATCCGGCGGCAAAGTAATTGTTAGGCGTTTGAATTTTTCTTCATCACTCATGCATCATCAGTAATACCGAGTATGCTTCAGAGCAATTTTTTTATTTTTGCATGAAAATTTTTCTTCGCCCGCAAATCCAGTCCTCATGCGGATGTCAAGAAAAAAAATAGGGTAGGGAAACACCTTACTTGACCCTCGGAAAAAATATTTCTTGTCCATAAGTATGATCGCTCATACCGATATGAGCCATGCATACAGAGTATGAGCGAACAAGCGTGAGTCTACCGGCGGACCTCCTCGGTTACTTGAAAAACAAATCGGAGGAGCAAGGAACTCCAGTCAGCCGGTTGGTTTCCCAAGCGGTGAAAATAATGCGGGAGCGTGAGTCAAAAAGGAGGGCCTCGAAATGAAGCCGGGATATTTGAGACCCGAGGAAGCGGCCCAATACCTCTCAGTCTCACTCAGCACTATTTACAACAAGAAGCGGGCCGGGCTTCTCAAATTCTACAAATTTGGCGGTTCCACTTTACTGAAGGTCTCGGAGCTCGACGCGGCTGTTGAGAAGGGGGTCCAGGAATGAAGACGCCACGACTTTACCTGTGTGAGGGCTTCTGCCGAGTCCTTGGACCAATCCGCTGGATGGTCGAAGCATCTGGGTTTGTCGACGCGAAGACCAAGTTTTTTATCAAGCACCGCGTGCAGGCCACGCATGTCTGCCTGGAGCGTTAATTTTTATGGAACACGAAACCATCGTCAGGAATATGCAGTTCGCGTGGGAATTTGCCCGCGCTGTTGGCCCAGCCCTTGTGCTGGGAGTCGCAACCTACTGGGTCACCACATGGGGGGAGGCACGATGAGCGCTTGGTGGGTTATTGATACTGAGTCGCTGTCTTCGTCGGTGGGGACGAAGGAGGCTACGGGGCCGTTCACTTCGCGAAAGGATGCGGAGGATTGGATCCGCGAGGATTTCGAGTCGTGGTTTACCGCGAGCGAGGTGCCGCTGAATGACAGGGAAGTAGACTGCGCGGGGCAGATGCTCATTTTGGAGCAGAAGGCGTGCGTGAGGCCTGTGGCTAAGGTGCAGGTCAAGACTCAACTGGTGGAGGAGTCCGTAAAATGAGCGCCTGGCAGCATGTTGGCACATCGATGCCGGATAGCGACACCGATGTGATTATTCACACCGAAGATGGGCATGTCGAAGCTGGCTACCACGACGGCCAAGATTGGCGGTGGCTGAGTGCTGGAAAAGTAGAAATAGCGGTGACGCACTGGATGCCGTTCCCGCTTCCACCACTCAAGGAGGAGGCATGAGCGCCACGCTGGCCATTTCTATCGCGGTGCTGACTCTCGGCTCCTGCATCGCCTGCTACCTGCTCGGGCAAGACAGCGTGCGGCAGCAGCTACGCAATAGCAATGAGCGCCGCCGGCGCTGGGAAGAATTTGATGACGAGGATTAATTTTATGAAACTGAACATAGTAACAGGTAAGATACAGCGGGCCCAGCGGGTCTGTTTTTATGGGGTCGAGAGCGTGGGCAAGACTACGCTGGCCGCGAGGATGCCAGATCCAGTTTTCTTGGATGTGGAGAAGGGGTCGGCTCACTTGGATGTGCCGCGCCAGGAGGTAAAGACTTGGACGGAACTGCTGGAGGTGGTCAAGGAGCTGGCCTCGGGTAGCTACGGCTACAAGACGGTGGTGCTCGACTCTATCGACTGGGCGGAGCGGCTGAACCACTCCGATCTGTGTGAGCAGAAGAAGATCAAAAGCCTCGAGGAGATTCCCTACGGCAAGGGCTTCACCATGGCGGCAGAGCGGATGGCTCGCTTCCTCAATGATCTGGACCGGCTTGTGGATGCGGGCATCCATGTCGTTTTGGTCGGCCATGCTCATGTGAAAAGACAAGAGCCGCCGGATCAGGTGCAGGCATTTGACCGCTACGAGCTGAAGCTGACGAAGCAGGCTTCGCCGTTGGTGAAGGAATGGGTGGACCACTTGTTCTTCCTTAACTTCAAAACCCGCATCGTGGAGTCGGAATCTGGCAAGGCAAAGGGCCGAGGCGGCAAGGAGCGGGTGCTCTATACTACGCACACGGCGGCCTACGACGCCAAGACTCGCTCGGAGCTGGCGGATGAGTTGCCGCTGGAATTTGCCAGCATTTCCTCGCTTTTCGGTGCGGTGAAGGCTCCGGCCAAGGCGGTTGCAGTCGAAATCCTTGGCCGTGAGCACAAGGAAACCAAAGAAGCTCTTGCCGTTTACCTCGATCCGCATGAGGCGGATGTGAATGCCTGGTGCCTCTCGACGGGCAAAATCACCAAGGGGCAGACTTGGCGAGATATGCCGCCATCGTTCTTGGCGCAGGTGGAGAAACGACCGGAGGATTTCCTCCAGGCTGTTGCCAAAAAGGCTGCGTGAGCGTCGAGCGCACGTGTCGCGAGGTGCTGGGGGAGGATGTTGGGTTGTTTCAACTCAAAATCTCCCCCGATGGGGGGATTCAACGGCGCCTGCGCTACGAGACCTACTCGCACAGCGACATCCGCGCCTTGGGCCCTTACCTCTCGGTCTCGAGCTGCGATGAGATCAACGCCGCCTGCGACAGGTTCTTAGCCTCCCGAGGAAGAAAGACAGGAAGAAATTATTCAAAACACATCAACAAAAAGCATTATGACATCTAATATACGACACAGCATGTTGCCGAAGCTGGCGGCCTGCCCAAAATTTACCCCGACTCCTGGCGATGCCGGTCCGGCTGCCCAGCGGGGCACGGTGATGGACGAGGCATTTCGTTTGGGGTTGCAGGGCGACCGCACCAAGATCGACGCGCTGCCGGCGGAGGACCGCCCAGCGGTGGAGTGGGCGGTCGCCCTTATGGAGGACTACAAGCGCACGGGCACCATCGAGGCTCGGGAGGAATACTTGGCCATGCATACGCCGGGCATCGCCCATGTCGGCACGGCCGATGCGCTCTGTGAGAAGCTCGGCTGGGTGGCAGATTTGAAGACAGGGCAATTACGCGGATACATGGAGCAGGTCGCAGCCTACTGCTACGCCATGATGCACAAGAACTTTGAGCAGGACTACGCTGCGCATGTGCTCTACTGCGACCAGCAGGTGGTGAAGAGCTACCGATTCACGCTGGAGCAGGCCAAGCAGATCGTGGAACGCATTATTGCGGAGGTGAATGACCCGTCCGCGGAGCCTCGAGCGTGTGACTACTGCGGCTGGTGTGCCAATCAAAACACATGCCCTGCCGTTGTGAAGCCTGTGGAGGCTGGGTTGGCGATGGTGACCACGCCTGTTACCACGCTCGAAACGATCCTCGGCACCATTATGGATTCGCCCGAGCGGATGGGGGAATTTTTCGCCCAATGGAAGATGGCCGAGAAGCTGGTGGCCGAGCCGGTGGAGAAATTCATGCGTGCTCGCCTCGAGACAGGCGCCGAGATACCCGGCTGGAAGCTCACCGATGTGAAAGGCCGCGAATATGTGGACATCGAGGGCATCGCTTGGGCCGTGAAGGAGGGGAACGCTCCGCTCGGACAGGTCATCGAGGTCATGGGCGGCAAGATGACCGGCACCAAATTCCGCGAGTGGGTCTCGGCGATGCTCGGGACGAACCCGCCGGAGGGTCTCATCCGCACCGGCACCAGCAGCAAACAACTTCGCCAGGTCAAAGTCACCAAGAGCAAATAATTTCTTCGCCAACCTGGTGAACACCGGGGGCAGGAGACAAGGGGGGCTGCGCATCCCAAAAAACGCAGACCAAACATTATGCCTACATATATAGCAAAAAAACCAGAAGCGCCGCGGAGCGGCAATAAATACCATGTCGAGCCGGGGGTCTATAAGTGTGAAGTTTTCACAGCAGAGGAGAAGACCAGCAAGCGCAAGCCGGATGGCTCGGGCGGAAACCCAATGATCGAGCTGGTGCTCAAAGTCATGCTGCCGGATGGCAAGACAGGGCCGGAGATCCGCGACTACCTTGTTTTCACCCCAAAGAGCGGGTGGAAGATCGACGCCTTCCGCGCCTCCTCGGGCGAGGCAGTGCTCGAGGGCGATGCTGAACTCACAGCGGAATCCTGCGAGACACGCGAGGTCGTTGCCATGATCGGCGACAAGCCGGGCGACAAGGAAGGCATTTACTGGAACTTCATCGAATACTACCTGCACGGCGAAGAGCGTGCCGAGTTCCTCTCGGGCAAGTCAGTAGCTCGACCTGTAACCAAGCCTGCGGTGAAACCTGCGGCAGTCGCTGACGGAGACGACATCCCGTTCTGATTATGAAGGGCTTCCTTGAATTCGACCTGCCGGAAGATTCGGCGGAGATGCGTTACGCGCAAGCAGGCCTCGACGCCCTGTTGGTGCTTAACGAACTGGACCAAGAGTGCCGGAGCCGTCTCAAGCACGGCGCCGGCGCGTTTGCAGACCTCGACGAGAGCACCATCGAGCGCATCCGCGAATGGGTGAGAGGCGAGTCGGTGCGCAGGAACCTACCGGAGTTGGAATGAGGCATGATCTGGAACCGGCCAGTCACAGAAGCGTGCAATTTCAATGCTCGCCGCTGCATGTGCCTCAAGAAGAAACGCTACGACACAAAAGAAATGGCCGCCGCGCTCTTAGCAAGGCGGCTGGCCTCGGAGAAAAACCCACCAGAATACCTGCGAGCCTACCACTGCATCATATGTAAGGGCTGGCACTTAACGAAACAGAAAAGATGACCATCCTTGCCCTCGATCCCGGCACTACCGAGACGGCGTTTGTCCTTTGGGACGGGCGCCGCATCCTCGAGGCCGACCACCTGCCGAATGCGGAGATCCGCCAAATCCTCATCGGCCGCGAGTATGACGCCGTGGCCTGCGAGATGATCGCAAGCTACGGCATGGCGGTGGGCAAGGAGGTCTTCGAGACCTGTGTATGGATCGGGAGATTTGTGGAAGTGGCTCGGGTGGAGCCACGCTTAGTCTACCGGCGCGATGCTAAACTCCACCTCTGCCACTCTCCCAGGGCAAAGGACGCCAATGTTCGGCAGGCGCTCATCGACCGCCTCGGGCCGCAGGGCACAAAGAAGAACCCCGGCGCAACCTACGGCATGCGCGCCCACCTGTGGGCGGCGCTGGCTGTGGCGGTGTATGCGGGGGATGTAAAGGAATAGAAATGTGGATACTCCCAAAACAATTACACACCTCGGCCTTTGTGCCGGATACGGCGGCATTGAGCTTGGACTCCACCGAGTTATCCGAAATCTGCGCACGGTCGCTCTTTGTGAGATCGAAGCCTTCGCGTGCGCGAACTTGGTCGCAAAAATGGAAGCGGGACTCATGGACGCAGCACCTATCTGGACGGATCTTAAATCCTTCCCATGGGCAGAGTTTCGTGACCGCGTGGACATCCTCACTGGGGGCTATCCCTGCCAGCCCTTCAGTAACGCCGGACTGCGCCTCGGCACAGACGACCCTCGCCACCTCTGGCCATTTATCGCAGACGGAATTCGGATTCTGCGACCCAAACTCTGCGTATTTGAAAATGTCGAAGGACACATCTCCCTCGGACTCCGAGAAGTCATTGGAGAGCTGGAATCAATCGGTTACAAAGCGGCGTGGGGAATATTCAGTGCGTCTGAAGTCGGCGCACCTCACCAGCGCAAGCGGGTCTTTATCTTGGCCTACGATAAGAGCCAGCGAATACAAGGACACTGGGCCGATTGGCTCCAAGAGTCACGACCACATGCTGGGCAAGGGCTACCTATGCGCGGTGGTGACGCAGGATGCGGCGAATTGGCCAACACATTGTGCAATGGAAGCGGAGAAGGCTGGCTTATTCGACAAGGGGCAGATGGGGCAGAGTCTGTCAGCAATGGCGAATCGTGGGGAGCTTGGCCTTCCCGCCCCGGCGAAGCCCAGCACGGATGGGAGCCGCCAAGGGTTGTGGCCAACGATAACCGCCCACACGCCGGACATAGAGAGCAGCGGCCCGAACGGGAACTCGGGGACTTATCTGGCGGGTGCGGTGAAGGCAGAGGAGAACTGGGTGACTCCACGCACCAGCGGGACTTCAACGAGACCCAACAAGACCACTCCGAGGCAGGGGCTGACACTGATCGAGCAAGCGAGGGAGCAGGAGAAAATGTGGCGAACTCCGTCCGTAGCAGAGGAGAAGAACCAGAACACCTCAACGCAAATCTACCTACAGAACCAAGTAGGGGCGACACCGAAGGCTTGGGCAACTCCTCAAGCGAGCGACCATATCGAGGGAGCGAGGACGGAGCTAACAAGCAACCAGAAATGCTTGGGGAGGGACATGAAGGAATGGGGAACGCCCACAGCACGCGACCACAAGAGCGGCAGGGGCAACGAGGAGCGGGAATACAAGGAACTCACGCCGATGGTGGAGAGGACGCAGAGCGGCAAGCTCAACCCGCGCTGGGTGGAGACCTTAATGGGGCTGCCGGTGGGCTGGGTTATGCCGAGCTGCAAGTCGCCTGTGACAATCGAACCGACGAACTTCGACTCCTCGGCAACGGAGTCGTGCCTGCCACCGCAGAGCGCGCTTTTCGCGTTTTGATAGAGGAACTTATTTAATGCAATATCCTGAGAAAGAGAGCGCCGTCGTCGGCTATATTAGTGTCGCTGGATTCGCCGGCGTGCCGAAGTCGGCGGTCGTGGAGCCGGAGGCATTCGCCTCAACACTGAATGGGCTCTACTATGCCGCCGCACACAGGCTCCACCACGCTGGCAAGGCTGTAGTCGGCACGACGATCCTTGAGGCCATCGAGCGGGAGCCGTATTGGCTGAAGCTCGCCGAGGCCGAGGCGAAGGCCGCCGGGATGGTTTCTTGGCAGGATGGTGTGGTGCTGGCTGACACCTCGCTGGCATTCAACCCAGCGGGCGGTGCCATTATTGCCGAATACCTGGCCGATATTGCAACCGCCTCAAATGCCCGCAAAGCAACCCGAATCGGCCGGAATCTGGCAGATGGTAGCATGCCTGTGGCCGAGGCGCTCGAGGAGCTAAAACTCCTGGCAAAGCCAAAGTCGGCCATGGCTGGCGTGGAGATGCACACTTTTCAACAACTTTGGAAATACAAGGCGGAGGATGACAGCAGCACCTTGGTGGGTAATCGCTGGCTGTGCCGTGGCGGGCAACTTCTCCTCCTCGGGCAGTCGGGCATCGGCAAATCTTCCTACACACTGCAACAGGCAATGACCTGGGCCTTGGGATTACCATTCTTTGGAATGATGCCCAAGCAGAAACTCAAGTGCCTGCTCGTGCAGGCTGAGAACGATTTCGGCGACATGGCTGAAGTTGTGCAAGGTGTAATGCATCATGTTGTTCTGAAAAGCGGCATGACAGAAAAAGAAGCAAGTGACATTCTTAAGCAAAACATAGTTTTTGCTCGGGTCACAGCACAGACCGGCGAGGCATTCATCGAGGTCATCCGCGAGCTGATCGCGAAGCATGGGCCGTTCGATCTGGTATACGGGGATCCACTGCTCTCATTCATCGGCGACGACATTTCCCAACAGGCTGTGGCCAGTCACTTCCTGCGCGAGCTTTGCAACCCGCTCGCCTTCGAGCACAACTTCGCATGGGTGTGGAGTCACCACACCGGCAAGCCACAGAGCGACAGCAAGAGCCGGGCGCACTGGAACGCGAATGACTACGCCTACATCGGCCTCGGCTCCAGTGAGCTGACGAACTGGGCTCGCGCCATCTGCGTGCTCCAGACCACCAAGCACGAAGGAATCTTCAAGGTTCTCCTGGCGAAGCGTGGCAACCGCGCCGCCGTAGTCGATAAACACGGCCACCCGACCACGGACATCGTCATCAAGCACGCCGATAAGGGACTACACTGGGAAGTCGCAGAACTCCCCGAGGAGACCCAAGAAGAGGGTAAGTCGAAAGGTAAGTCAGGCAGACCGCCAGCACTCAACGATTTGCAAGAACTCGAGGTCTTGACTATGCACGCCAAGTGGCCAGCCAATACCGAAGGTTTTTATGCTGCCGCCAAGAAAAAATACAATGTCTCTCACGACACCATCAAGCGGGTCTTAGACAAGCACACTCACCCACAGAAAGCCGCCGCATAGATATGTTTTTACTACCTCCGCAAAACCTCCGCAAAACCTCCGCAATATTCCAATTCTGCGGAGCATGGATGACCTCCGCAAAATTACCTCCGCAAATCCCCCTAAGAAGGGGGGATTGTTTTGCGGAGGAGTAATTTTTCGGAGGGGTCATTTCCAACCATCGAAATCCGCAAAATAGATTATGCGGAGCAACCACATGAACACCCCCAAAAAACAACACGACCCATACATCGGCTGCCAAGCATGCGGCCGCGAATGGCAAGATCACCCAGGCATCACCCACACCTGTCGGCTTGCTTCAGACCTCGCGTCATCCCTTCGCTGGGCGCTCAACCACATCGAGCCCCCAGAATACACCCGAGATATCTCCGAGCAGGAGATTTACTGGCATTCCGCCGAAGAAGCCCGGCGACTCGTCGTCGAGGCCAGCAATTGGAAATCACCACGCCCATGCCCACGCCCATGAAACCCATCAAACCCAAACGATCCGCTAAACCAGAAACCAAGCACAGCATCGCCACCAAGCTGGCCACCGAGTTCCAAGTCAGCGTCCAGACAGCCACCCAGTGGTTCGATGCCGGATGCCCAATGGACTACGAGGAGGCCGTGCAATGGAAGCTCCAGAGGCGTGCACAGGCCGCGATTAAGTCTGAGCAAGGGTCACAGCCCAACAAGCTGGAAAAAGCCCTACAACAGGCCGCAGCGTGCGAGGAAACGGTCAACTGGGATGCCATGTCAACCCAGTTCCGACAGATGTGCGATCTCGTCGCCGAGTTCTTCCTGATGGGCATGACGGTCACAACCATCAATACCAAGCTTGGTGTCGCTGTCCCTGTCATCAATCGCATCATCGCTAACCATCCCGACACCAAAGAGAAGGAAGCTCAAGCCCGCACCAATCGCCTCCGAGAGATCGCCAGGCTGTCATCCGATGCACTTGTTGACATGCTCGGGAACCCCATGCAACTCGCCAAGATGAAACCCGCCGAGCTCAACTTCATCCTCGGGACAGCTCAAGACAAGCTCAGAGACTCCGAAGGTGCAGCGCAGCTCACCATCAGCATCCACAACAAGATCAATGCATTGTCCTTTGAAGAACTCATTAACTCCATCCCCAAACAAGTCGATGCCATCGATGGCGAATATGAGTTCGAAACCCCGTCAGGAACCAGTAGCAGTGCGCAGGCCCCCGTTTCAAAACCACCGCTCAGTCTCAATAACGGCCCTAAAAATAAGCCCGACTCTGACGCGTCCGAGTAAGTCATTGCAAATCAACCCAAGCTCACTATCTATTCTAGGTGTTATCAGAAGTTATCAACCAATAATCGCCCGACAGGGGGGGGAGGGGGGTCGGTTCGCTGGCTCCGCAAAATTACCCCCACTCGTCCAGCCCCCGAAAAATTTTATGAAAAAACAGCAACCTAACAAGCAAGAAACAAAACAAGATCAACCGCCTATGCCGCCTGAGTGGCCGAGGATGGGCAAGGCCGCGCCTGGGAGACAGCCGCAGAACCCCCGTGTGTTGCGGGTGGACCTCGACGGGGAGGTGGTGAATGTGCAGGTGCGGTCGAATGCATTCTACCGGGCGAACGAGCCGGTCTTGGTGGGAGTGGACGCCGGCGGGGCGTTGGTGGCGGTGAAGCCCAAGACGAATGCTTTGTTGCACGGGGGGTATGAGCGATGAGCGAGGAACAAAAACACAGCGCAATGCTGGGACAGATCGCCTGCTTGGTAGAGGAGTTCTGCACCGGAGAGGAGACCACTCTCCAAGGCGTGGCGCACCTGCTTGCCAGGTATTTCGACCTACGAGCAAAGCAGGCGTGGGATTTCGTTGATCAGTTAAAGGAGGAGGCCAGCGATGAGTGACACGCCTGAGACGGATGCTTTTATGACAAGAATTAGAGGGATCGACGGAGATAAACACTGGGTTCCCGCCGATACAGCTAAACGCTTGGAGCGCGAGCGCGACGAGGCCAGATCCGCTATCCCAGCCGGCGAATGGGTAGCCTATAAAGACCACCAAAAAGTCCATGACGCAGCGAGTCGCCTATTGGTTGCGATCAACAAACAACTGCCAATCGGCTGCTTTATATTGATAAACAGCGAATATCACAGACTCCAAAACGCGATCTACGGCAGGGAGGCCACCAAATGACCTGCCCGACCTGCCAATCTACCACCCGCGTCGTCTCCTGCCGTTCTGTTGGCGATGGGTTTATTCGTCGGCGCCGGTGTGAGAACGGCCACCGTTTCAACACCGCCGAGGTCTCGCACCTCGGCCCCTTCCCTTGGGCGAAGAAAACCGCGACCAAGCCCACCAAGCGCCCCAAACGCGCCCGCAAGGCCAAGCCTAAGCCCTCCGATTGGCTCACCCGCATCAACGACAAGCTCGCCACCCTATGACATTCACGCAAACCGCCCACCCGCTGCTGCCATTTATCCCGCCTGAGCTTTTCGTTTCCGACTTCGAGGCGGCGAGGGCCCTCCTTGAGGAGAGGGAACGCCGCATTTCTTTAGAAAAAGAGGATCCCATCCGCTACGGCTACGAGCCCGAGCACTGGACCAAGGCCGAGAAAATCGCCAAGCGCTACCGCGACCTGTTGGTGCTCGGCGGCAACCGCTCCGGCAAGTCCACATGGGCGGGGAAAATGGTCGTCCGCACCCTACTGGACAAGCCAGCCAGTCGAGTGTGGTGCTTTCAAACGACGAACGACAACAGCATTAGCATGCAGCAGCCCATCGTGTGGAATTTCATGCCCGCCGAGCTGCGAACGGCCAAGCGCAGCAAGATCACCAACATCAGCTACACGCAAAAAAACGGTTTTTCCGAAAATACCGCCGTCCTTCCGAACAAATCACAGGTGTGGTTCCGAAATTACGCCCAGGACATCACGACAATCGAGGGTGGTGAGATCGATCTCGCCTGGTGCGACGAATTGGTGCCCCTCGACTGGCTCGAAACCATCAGATTCCGCCTTCTCGACCGAAATGGCATCCTCCTCGTCACCTTCACCCCCATCGAAGGCTACTCGCCTACGGTAAAAAACTATCTCCAAGGCGCCAAGACACTCGAGGAGTGCGATGCCGAGCTTTTGCCGAGAAAAAGCGGCAAGGGATTTGAAAAAGTCCCCGTCGTGCAGGAATGCGTCACCCGGCACGCCGGCATCTGCTATTTCCAGACCAAAAACAACCCGTGGGCAGGCTACGGGCGCATGAAGACCGAGCTCGCCAAGCAACCGCGAGAAAAAATCCTCTGCCGCGCCTACGGCGTCCCCGTCAAAGCCGCCGCTACACGCTTCCCCCGCTTCAGAGAGTCGGTGCATGTCGTCAAGGCCGACCAGATTCCTAAGGAAGGCACAAACTACCTCTTCTGCGACCCTGCGGGCGGGAAGAATTGGTTCATGCTCTGGATCCGAGTGGACGCCGCCGAGCGGGCGTGGGTCTACCGCGAGTGGCCGCAGACCGATACCTACATCGAAGGCGTCGGCTACGCCGGGCCGTGGGCGATCTCCAGCGGCAAGAAAGCCGACGGCGAAGCAGGCGAAGGGCAGAAATCCTTCGGGTATGGGTTGCTCGCATACAAGGCCGAAATCGAACGCATGGAAGCCCTCGACGGGGTCAAGATTTTTGAGCGCTGGATAGACTCAAGGTATGCCAACACCACCGTTGCCGGCACCCGCGAGCAATCCACCACCCTCCTCGAGGAACTCGAGGATGTCGGCATGTCCTTCCGATCCTGCCCTGGCGAGAACATCGAGGAAGGCGTCGGCCTCATCAACAACGCACTCTACTATGACGAAGAAGCACCCATCGACCACACCAACGCGCCTCGGCTCTATATCTCCGAGTGCTGCACCAACACCATCTGGGCCCTCAAGGAGTGGACCGGCACCGACGGCCAGAAAGGCGCCAGCAAAGACCCCATCGACTGCCTCCGCTACCTCCTCACTTCTGGAGTCGGCAATGTGGAAGGAGGAAAGCTCAATGTCACCGGAGGAGGTGCCTATTAAACGCCGCACGCTCCGCAAGCGCGATGTTATGGACCTCCTCGGCATTTCGGAGCGCACCTACAAGACCTACATCGAAGTCGGCCTGCTGCACCCGCTGCCCGCACCTCGGCAGAAACGCCACACCTTCTCCCTCGCAGCCATCATCAAAAAATTCCAACTCGCCTGACCCTATGTTCAACCTAAAAAAAACCACCACCCGCTACATCCTCCCAGACCGCCTCGACGAAGACGACATGACGACCGCGCTGTGCATGCCAGGCAGCAAGCCGCTCGTCGTGCAAGCAGTCCTCCAAGTCCTCCGCGACCATATCGACGACGCCGTCGAATTAGTCGGCAGCATCAAGGTCGCCACCGAGCACGGCCAGCTCGCCCACTGCGCCGGCGCCCTCGACGCCCTGCGCGGCCTTGAGTCCGACCTCCTCCAGCGAATCAACGAAGCGAGCAAGAAAATGTAGAAAACTTCAGTGGTATCCCAATGTTGAAAAAACAGCCTTCTTTTTTCAACGATTAGAAAAAACCGTGCAAACACAAGTCACGCTTGAACTGCTCGCCAAATTCTAATAACTCCGTGTCCTCTGTGTCCTCTGTGGTCAAATCCCCTCGCTTTTTTCTGCCGTTATAGGGCGGTCGATGCCTGTTTCTGCCGCTTTGGGTGCGGCTCTATAGATTTCCAGAATTCTGTCGTCATTCTGAATTTCAACGAGCCCCTGTGCCGCTCGCCCCAGAAGGCACTGACCCACTTGGTTGGATTACCATGACGACAGACACACAAGACACCCCAATGACGCTCTCCGACATTGCAGCCGAAATCGGCTTCGATCTCGAAGAGGTAACCCCGCAGGAACAACCCGCCGCCGAGGAGACCGAAGCCGCGCCAGAAGCGCAGCCAGAGGCCACCGAGACGGAGGACGCCTCAGCGGAAACTGATCTTTCACAGGATACCGACAAAGAAACTGACGACGACAGCGACGCCGAGTCCGAAGAGGACAAAGACGACGCCGAGCCGGAAGAGGAAAAGAACCCCGTCCCCGAGAAGCTCCTCAAGCGCATTGACAAGATAACGGCCAAACGCCGCGAAGCTGAAGAACGCGCCGAGACCCTCGAGAGCGAGGTCAGCGAGCTGCGAGCCAAACTCGACGCCACCGTTCCCATCCAAGTTACCCCCACTGCGAGCGACCCGCTCGCCGATGTGGAAACGCCCGAGCAACTCGAAGACCGAGTTGCTACCGCGAAGAAAATCCGCGCTTGGGCCATCAAGAATTTGGAAGGCGGCACCGTCCAGAATGCCGCCGGCGAGGATGTCTACTACGAGCCCTCCCAGGTTCGTGAATACCTCGCCACCGCCGACGAGCTCCTCACCGAGCACGCCCCCAAGCGCAAGGAATGGATCTCGCAGCGCAGCATGGTCCTCAACGAAGCCAAGGCCGTCTACCCGGCCCTCTTCAAGGCAGGCACCCAAGAGCACGAAAGCCTCTTGGCCACCATCAAAGCGCACCCCTACCTCAAAGGTCTCCCTCAACTGGAGATGATCGTAGGAGACGCGATGGAAGGCATGAAGCTCCGCTTCGCCCGTGCCGAAGCCGCCCAGAAAAAAGCTGCATCGTCCAAGACCGAGTCGAAATCCCCCGTGAAAGCCAGCAATCCGCCGAGTCCCGCAAAAGGTGCCCGAGTGCCCGCCCAAGACATAGCGAACCGCGAAGGAGCCAGAAACCTGCTCACTCGAGGATCCGCACTCAAAACCGACGACATCGCCGCGTTCCTTGAAGGAGCGCTCTAACCCCCCAAATCCAAACCAACACCCCCCCCTTAACACAATGCCCGCAACACTCATCACATCCCAGACTGGCATCCGCCAGGACCTCTCCGACCTCATCGCGGTCGTAGACGCAAAATCATGCCCCGTCGTCTCCATGGCGAAAAAGGGCTCAGAACCCATCAACCCCCTGACACAATGGCAAGCTGACGCCTTCGGCGCTCCAACACTCGCCGGTGTGCTCTCCAACTCGGATGTCACCGCTTCCGATTACGAAGACCAAGCCGCGAACCGCGTGCTCCTCTCGGCCCGCATTCAGAAGTATCGGCGCGTCCCGAGTGTAGATGATCTGGCAAATACCGTTTCCGAAGTAGCAGGAATCGGCAAAAAGAAAGAAATGGCCCGCGCCGTCAGCAAGAGCCTTGAGATGCTCAAGCGCGACATGGAAGCCACCTTCTGCTCGGACCAAGAGTCCCGCGAGCAATCCGGCTCCAACGCTTACCTCACCCGTGGCCTCGGCAAGTGGATCCAGAACGGCGCTCAGTCCGACCTCCCCGTCAACGCCAACTACCGCACACCCACCGGATCGATCAACGCGACTGCGACCGCATCGCTCACCGAGAACAACATCCAGGACATGCTCCAGAGCATCTACTCCCAGACCGGCAAGGTTTCGACCTACAGCCTCGTTTGCGGACCGACGCTCAAGCGCCAGTTCACATCCTTCACGAGAACGCAGTTTGCTTCGACGAATGTCGCCAGCGCGATCCGCGTGTTGAACCAGAAGGACGAGAACAAAATCGTCTCGACGGTGGATATCTTCGAGGGCGACTTCGGCACTCTCGAGCTCATCCCATCGCTCTTCCTGGCCGCTGACGCAGCCGTCAACGCAGCCGCCGTTCAAAACGGCCGTGGCTATGTCCTCGACATGGACATGGTCGAGCTCCGCTACAATCGCAAGCCCCGTTTCCAAGAGCTGGAAGACCGTGGCGGTGGACCACGCGGCATTGTGGACGCGATCTGCGCTTTGTGCGTCAAGAGCCCTCTGGCTCTCGGCAAGTTCGCACCGACTGCCTAATACAGCCTCCCCCGCATAGGCCCTACGGAGGGGCGCTCACCACCCTCCAGATAAACCCTGAGCGCCCCTCCCAATGCGGGACAACTTTCTAAATGTCCGACCTCGCAGTAGAACTCGAAGCCGATCTTGGTGACCTCGCCCCGATGGTCACTGAGGAACTCCGCACCGGCTGGCACGCCTCCATGGTCGACGCCGAGATGCGCCAGCAGCGGATCAAAGCCGCCAGCGACCGCATCGCCGCAGCCCGCAGCACGGTGGACGGTATCGGCCAGCACACCATGAGCGTCGATTTCGATTCCTACATCTACTGGAACAACCTCCTGCCCGGTTGCTGGAAGGACAAAGGATTCCGCGAGGAATTCAAAAAGGCCAACCCCCACACCGTCGTTACCACCACCGCCAAGCCGACCATCGTCGTCCAATGAAATCCTCGGACATCTCAGAAATCATCGGCTTGGTCGAAGAAGCGGAGACCGACGCAGCGAACTACTGGTCGCGCAAGAATCTCAATTATAACCAGCGCTTCTGCCTCTGGCCAGGACAAGACGACACCGGCCGCAAATACTCGTCGAACCTCGGCAAAAACGCATTCCCTTGGGATGGTGCCTCCGACTCCCGAATCCGCCTTTCCGACATGCTCATCAACGAGCGCGTGCGGCTTATGAAGAATTCCTTCACCCGCGCCCGTCTCGCCGTCATGCCTACCGAGACGACCGACATCATGGCCGGCCGCAAAGTCGAGACCGTCATCCAGTGGATCCTCAATTCGCACTGCGCCGCCATGACCAAGCGCGAAATCGAACTTGCCGCAAACATCCGAGAAACTTACGGCCTCGCCGTGATGGGCGTCTTCTGGCGCCGGACCACTCGCAACGAAAAACTCACCTTTACGCTTGAGTCTCTCCAGATGCAATACATGGAGACCGGCGACCCCCAGCTCGCCCTCATCATCGAGGCCATCCTCGACCCCACGCAGGAAGAAGCAGTCGCCCGCGAGATGGATCTCCTGCTTCCAGGCCAAGGCACCGCAGCCAATGTCCGCAAGCTCCGCGAGACCGGAGCGTTTGAATACGACTCGCCCTACATCTTCGAGAACCTCCCCGATTGGCAAGCCTACGAGCCGTGGGAGGACATTATCTTCCCGCCCTCGACCTACGACCTCCAGCGGGCTCCTTTTATCGCCTGCCGCGAACTCCTCCGCGAGGACGAGCTCCGCGAGCGAGAGATCACCGAGGACTACGACCCCCGCTGGATCGAAGAGGCTGTGAAGCACAAAGGCATCTCTCGCCGCACCGGGCGCAACATGTATCGCATCACCGATACATTCCTGCTTTCCGACGACCGCGACATGATCGAGGTCTGGCGCGTCTATCAGAAAAAGTGGAACGAAAAGATCGGCGCCATGGAGGTCATCTGCACCCACATCCAGCCCAGCGTCGTAGACCGTGTCGCCAAGTCCGAGGCCATGGGCTACGAGCACGGGCAGTATCCCTTCATCGAGCTACCCCTCGAACGCACCAGCCGCCCGCTCATCGAGGCCCGAGGCGTGCCAGAGCTCGTCGCCACCCAGCAGAGCGAGATCAAGGTGCAGCGCGACTACCGCAGTGATCGCGCCAGTTTGACCATTCTCCCTCCCCTAAAAGTCCCCGCCAACCGAGGCAAATTGGAAATCGTCCTCGGACCCGCCAAGCAGCTCCCAGAGCGTCGCCCCGGCGAATTCCAATGGATGGCCCCTCCGGTGAACGACATGGGCACCATCGAAATCGAAGCCGCCACCCGTCGCGATGTGGATGAATATTTCGGCATCCCCCGCGCCGACATGGCCCCGCAGCGTGCTCTCCTCGCCCAGCAGGATCTGGTCGATACCTGGCTCGCCGACATGGCCCTCATCCTCGGCCAGACCTTCCAGCTCTGCCAACAATACCTCGACGACATCCAATTCGTGCGAGTCGCCGGCGGCCTACCCACCCCCTTCCGCGCCAGCCGCCAGGATATCCAAGGCAAATACGACCTCCGCCTCGACTTCGACGCCCGCACGCTCGACTCCGAGGCCCTCAAAATCAAGCTGCAAGGGCTCACCCAGCTCATCCCCCTGGATACGCAAGGAGTCATAGACCGCGCCGGTCTCGTCAAATTCCTCTTCGGTTCCATCGACCCCAATCTCTCCGAGCTCCTCATCCGCGACGCCGAGGCCGCCTCTCAGCAAGAGATCGACGACGAGCAGGTCCAGTTCACGAAAATCGCCGCCGGCACCGAGCCGCCGCTCAAAGGCGAAGGCCAGAATTTCCAGCTCCGCCTGCAAACCCTGCAAAACATCGTGCAGAGCAACCCGGCCATCCAGCAACGCCTCCAGCAGGATCAAATTTTCGCCGCCATGCTCAACGCCCGCATGGAGTCATTTAGCTTCCAAGTCCAACAACAGCAAAACGCGCAAATCGGCCGCGTCGGCGCCCAGCCCGGCCTCCAAAAAGTCGCCGAGGAAATGCAAGGAGGCCCGCAATGAAGGCCACGCCCTACCGCACCGTCCGCGATGGCGTGATCTCCCGCATGGGCATCGACCCCGACCAGCCGCTCATGGCCTCGCAGGCTTCCGCGCTCGCCGAGTATCTCACCACCGCTGCCGCGACGGCTTGGACCTTCTTTGATTGGCCGGAGACAAACTACACCGAGAAGCGTGTTGTGCTGGGCACTGGTTTTGCCGAGGGCGGCTACACCTACGAGCACGATTACCAGGGCACCACCTCCTACATTGGCCGCGCTGTGCAGGGATCGGAATTTTCCGACCTTGTGTGGCGCATTAAGCGGGTGAGCACCACGACAAGCGGCGAGGTTTCCAATATCGACACCGCGCTTAATGTGGCGTGGAACGACCGCGCCACGGCCGCCTATGTCGAGGATTCCGGCAACGAGGCTGCCGAGGATGCGTTGCCCTACATTCCGCTCATCCAGACAGGCCAGACGCCTATCGGTAATATTGTCGCGGTTTACGCTGACAAACCAAGCGAGTATGCCGTCACACAGAAGTTGGAGTTTGTCATCACCGGCGACAGGCTCGTCATCATTGACGAGAACTATGTCTCGGGTCCGGTGTATGTGGAGTTCTCGCTGCCTCAGCCCCGCTTCACGGCGACTTCTTTCAACTCCTCCAACACCTATTCCGCTGGCGACCTCGTTTTCTACAACACCACCGGCGATTGCTACGAGGCTATCTCTGACACGACCGGCAATCTCCCGACGAATGAGGAGTTCTGGCTGCGCCACCGCATCCCCGCCTTCCTCGCCGACTACCTCAAGTTCTACGCACTCGCCGAGACGCTTTCGGAGGACGGCCAGATGGACAAGGCCAACTACCAGTTCTCCCGCGCCGAAGGCATCCTGCAACAGCGCATGGACGATGCGTGGTTGAGAAAAGGCGAGCTGCGCCGCTACTCCGCCAGCTTCCAATAACCCCCCCCTTGACACCCTCTCCCATAATAAAAATAACGACATGAGTAACCCCACAATTCAGATCGCCGCCCGTTCCTCCTCAGGCATCGTGCAACCAGTCCAAGCCACTCCTGATGGGGCTCTGCGAGTCACCACAGGTTTTCCTCTTCCTCTTTACGATGCCTTCAGCATCGTGCGTGTTGGCTCCACAAATAACACCGACTACACGCAGTATTCTTTCGGCGGCACAGCGGTGGCTCGCGTGAAAGTTACTTACTTTGGCGGCACGCCGACTACGGATAACGCCTCGATCTCCGGCTCGTTTATTCAGTTTCCGCCTTTCGCATAACATGGGACAGATTGCCTTTGATCCACTGACCGGCAGCATGATTTCGACCACTGCGCAAAACGCGCAGCTCGACTCATCAGGCCAACTCTCTGGCGATCTCATCCCGAGCGACTTCGACGATGTGCAGCGCTTTGACAATCTCGCTGCCTTCCCTGCCGAGGGCGTCGTCGCCCGCATCTATTTTGCTGCCGACAGCAACCTCCCATACCGATGGGACCCACCCACACTTTCCTACCAGCCCATTGTCGCCGATTCGGACGGCGGTGAGTTTTAGGACTACCCCGCAGTAACAACCCCCAAAACATTAAAAATATGCCCTCCAATATTCGCATCAAACGCAGACTTACCGGCGCAGCCGGAGCCCCATCCAGCCTCCTTGCAGGCGAGCCAGCCTATAACAAAGTGGACGAGGTTCTCTACCTCGGAAATGGCACCACGATAGACAAAGTAGCAGGCCGTGGCGCAGTCGTCATGCTCGACGGCGCACAGACCGTCGCAGGCGTCAAAACCTTCTCCGACACCATCACCGGTTCCGTCTCTGGCAACGCTGGCACAGCCACCGTGCTCCAGACTGCCCGCGACATCTCGCTCACTGGCGATGTCACAGGCACAGCCTCTGCCTTCAACGGCTCGGCCAACGCCTCCATCTCCGCCACTCTGGCCAACAGCGGCGTCTCAGTAGGCACGCACACCAAAGTCACCGTGGACGCCAAAGGCCGCGTCACCGTCGGCGCGAACCTCGCCGCCAGCGACATCCCCACGCTCACCGCGTCCAAAGTCTCCGACTTTGATACACAGGTCCGCTCCAGCCGCCTTGACCAAATGGCCGCGCCAACCGCGTCCGTTTCGCTCAACAGCCAGAAGATCACCGGCCTTGCCGAGCCTTCGGCCTCCAGCGACGCATCCACCAAAGGCTATGTCGACACCGCAGTCAGCAACCTCGTTGATGGCGCTCCCGACCTCCTCAACACGCTAAACGAAATCGCCGCCGCTATCGCCGATGACGCGAACTACGCGACGACCGTAACCACCGCCCTGGGCACCAAGCTCGTCAAGTCCAGCAACCTCAGCGACCTCACCGACGCCTCGGCCGCCCGCACAAACCTCGGACTCGCCATTGGCACCAATGTCCAGGCTTACGACGGCACCCTCGCCGCCATCGCAGGAGTCACCGTAGCTGCCGACAAGGTTATCTACGCCACCGGCGCGGATCAGTTCAGCACTGCTGACCTCTCGAGCTACGGCCGCAGCCTCATCGACGACGCCTCCGCCTCCGATGCCCGCACCACGCTCGGCCTCGGCAGTATCGCCGTCCAAGCCGCGAACAATGTCGCCATCACAGGCGGCAGCATCAGCGGTGTCACCATCGACAACATCACCGTCGATGGAGGAACTTTCTAAAGTTCCCCTCCCTCCCCACAGCGGTGGCGCGGTTCATCCCGCGCCATCGCTCCACGGGGCCCCTTTATTAAAACTTAATCCTTAAAACTTAAAATTTCCTAAATGGCCACGGTCATACAGCTCCTTCGCACCACGGTTCCAGGCCGAGTGCCCACCGCCGCGCAAGTGGCCCAGGGCTCCCTCGCCCTCAACCTCGCCGACCGCCGCCTCTACAGCAAAGACCACACCAACGAAGTTTTCAGATTAGCCCGCCCCCGCGACCCATCGGACTACCAACTCCTCCACGCCGTAGACGGAGCGAACCTCTACATCGGCCGCCTAGCCTGGGACGACTACCCCGCAACAGGCGAACCAGACGACTCCACCGCCTGGACAATTTACCGCATCACCACCAACTCCGCAGGCGATGTCGTCTCGGAGCAATCGGCCACCGGCGCGTGGTCGAACAAAGAATCTCTAACCTACTCATAATATGACAGCTACCAACCCAATTCAAATCGACGGCAAATCGTTTGACCGTTACAGCCTCAACCTCGCCATCAATGGTAAGTATCTACCAGATGGCACGCCAGATGCGTCCATCGCAGCCCGATTCATCCCCACGCGTTTGGTCGAGGGCGGCGAGCCAGAGCAGGCGCAAGAGCAGTCCGTCAACATCGCCCTCGGCTCCCTCTCCGGCTCCGACGAACCCACACTCACTGCCGTTGCTGAAATCAGTGCGGCACTCCAAAAATTCATCCTCTCGAAAGGACTCTAATTATGGCTAACTATCGCGCAGTAGCAAACGGCAACTGGTCAGCAGGAGCAACATGGGGTGGCGGGGCAGTGCCTCCCAATGGCGAAGGTCACAACATTTATTCAAATGGGTTCACGGTCACTATAGACCAAAATGTCGATGTCGCTCTCATCACCAATGCCGCACTCACCGCATCGTTCGTTGGTGGAGGGACATCAGCGGCAGCATTAGGAGGCTTTGTAGCTAATTCGAATTTTAACATTGTGGCAAACATTGGGCACAATGCGACAGGTTCAGCTCCCTCCACACTTCAAATAAATGGAACGGCAACTTTTCAAATAACTGGCAACATAAATGCAAATTCGAGCGTGGGAGCAAACAACACCGCACCTGTGACTCATTCAGGCAGCGGAACCGTTTCAATAACTGGCAATGTGAATATTGGAATTTCGAATGGCACACCTGGAATAATTAACAATTCATCGTCAGGCACAATTTCTATTTTAGGAAATGTTGAAGGCTATAATTATGGAAGTGCCTCTGCGGGTAGTATCTTAAATTCAAGCACAGGGACATGCACTGTTCAAGGAAATTTGATCGTTACAAAGTCCCAAAATGCAATACATAATTCAGGCGCAGGAATTATTAACTACTCAGGCTCTGCAACAGGAAACTCAGTTGCAGGAGGCGCTCCAATTTCAAATGTCGGAGCAGGAATCATAAATGTCACTGGAAACCTAGCAGGCGGGTCAACAACGGCTGCCCTTGTAAACACATCTGCATCAGCTACAATTACCGTATTAAATGGAATCCTTACAGCGTCCTCCGCGCAACATGCAATATCATCAAGCGCAGGCGGATCTTTACGTCTAAATTGTAGTTTTATTTCAGCAATCAACGGGCGGCTCCCTGTATTTGCACCTGCATTTATTTTGCAAACCACTCCAATCAATGCACAAACACGTTATTCTTTAAATGGGACAGGAACATATGTTGATATGTTCACGGCCGACAACTCGACCGCATTAAACCAAGCCGCTCCAACCGATGTCCGCAACGGCGTAGCATACGGTATCGGGAACTCGCAAACCGGACGCCTCACACTCCCAGCTCGCGGATCGGTGTCGCTCTCGGTCAACTACGGGCCAAGCATGCCATTTACTGCCACTCGCAGCGGCACGACTGCCACGGCAACGCTGGCCTACAGCTACCCATTGGTAGTCGGCGACCAGATCACCGTCACCGGCGCATCAAACTCCGAGTGGAACAGCACCTACACCATCGCGTCGGTGGTGTCTGGCACATCGGTGACATTCGTTGTCCCTGCTACGCACAGCGCAACCGCAGGCACAGGCGCGACGATGCAGACAACCGGCACAGCCGCCCTCGATCCCGCTGCCGTGGCCTCGGCAGTGTGGGGAGCCGCCAGCCGCACCATCACCGGCGGGCTTGTGGATACCGCGACAACGCTCACGAATGCGCCCACGGTTCCAAATGTAGTTCAAATACGGCAGGAATTGGACGCCAACAGCGTCAAACTTGCTAATCTCGACGCCGCAGTTTCCAGTCGATCAACCCTCACCGCCGCGCAAGTCAACGCGGAAACTGACACGGCCCTTGCCGATGTCGGCCTCACAAACACCGTTACCGGGCGCATCGATGCCGCAATCTCATCGAGGCTCTCGCCTTCGGGAACGCTGGCAACCGTCACGACATTGACCAACGCACCCGCATCAGTCACACCCGCTCAAATCCGCGCCGAGATGGATGCCAATTCGACTAAGCTGGCCAACTTGGATACGACCATTTCAAGCCGCCTTGCGGGATCGGCCTACACAGCGCCAGCAAACAGCGACATTGCCGCAGTGAAAGCAAAAACGGACAATCTGCCAGCAAGCCCGGCAGCCGTCAGCGACATCCCAAGCGCGAACATCGCGGCCATCAAAACAAAAACCGACAATCTCCCTGCATCGCCAGCAGCAACCGGAGACATCCCTTCGGCCAACATCTCAGCAATCAAAGCCAAGACGGATCTGCTCAACACAGATCGCCT
>Ga0209087_1000251_pt1 | contig 35078 bp, 49 predicted proteins | sample S_130805_EF_Meta_FD_187321 | JGI IMG/M metagenome (GOLD analysis project Ga0209087, IMG submission 187321) | Freshwater microbial communities from Lake Simoncouche, Canada to study carbon cycling - S_130805_EF_MetaG (SPAdes) (version 2) | ecosystem: Environmental > Aquatic > Freshwater > Lake ... | reverse complement strand
CCAAAGTCGCATCCAATTAGTAACGGTAACTCCGGGGTATAGACCAGGGTATCGTCCGTCATCGTGGAATCGTCGTACTCTGCCCATACGGCTTTACCTTCCTGGACGTACACGTATTGCGCGCCCACGTAGCAACGAATCCAGTCCAGGTTCTTGCCGCCTAACTGTTGCTCATAGTATCCAATTGGCAAATTGCGTACGTTCTCGGCGTTCGGGTTATCAAGCCAATGCTTGCCGGCCGCGTAGATCGCGCCCGAAGTATCGGCCGGGACCTCGATCATGCCGCCTGGTTGCGTATAAAAATTCCACTTGTATTTACCTTTGACCGGTTCTTTCTCGGCCAAGCGATACCACCAGCCGTCATCATCGGGCGGGTTCGTGTCGGCCCATATCCCGCGCCAAGTGCAACCGCCGTGAGTTTTGCTAGGGTATCTCCCTACACGGGCCGTCAGTCCTTGGATCACGGCAAGCGGCAACTCGCGCGCCTCGTTACACCAGCCGCCAGTCACTTCCAGGGACAAGAGTTTACGTACCGACTTGGTATCGTCCAGGGCCAGGAAGATTACTTCACAATCTAATCCCGGCACCCCATCTCTAGTGGGCAATTGCAGATGGTGAGTAATCGGCGGGGACCAGCGAATCGGACCCCAAATATGCTCCGGGAATATTTCAAGCCAGGTTCGAATCGTTGTGGTCCGAAGTTCCCCGTAGGTATTTCGAATGACCACAAATCGTGTGTAACGAACATTATCCACCGGGGAAGGCGCTTGCCGCACCGCGCGCAAGAGTATTTCCGACGCGCATCCATACGACTTCCCGGAGCCGACCGGTCCCATAAGACCGCGAAAAAAAGAATCGTCAGATAGAAATCGCGAAGTCGTTGGACTTGTCGAGAAGTCCAGGCTAAGATCCCCCAGCGCATCTAACTCATTCCCTGTCTGTCGGTTCCGACCCGTCGCGCCCATTTTCCTTGGCATAGATTACCTCTTCCACTTTTGATAAATTCAATTTGATTCCGATCATCGTCGGGCGATTACTTTCTTCCGGGGTTTGGTCCATCATGCCTGTCGCGCGGGCCAGCATACGCAAGGCGCCCAGTTTATCGTGCATCTCTACCTCGATAGAGTTGCCATATTTGCCAGGAGTGATCCGAACTTTCTTAATTGCTTTACGTACGTGAGGGGCCAGGGTTTCGCTGGCGTTGAGTACGGCCACGTCACCGGTCCAGCTGATGACGTCCGTTATATCCGCTTGGGCAATGTGGCCCAATTCGGCCGATACCTTTTCCTGGTTCTCCGGGGACGTTAATAAAGCACGTGCCTGGCGCACGGTTAGCTTAGTCATCCTCTACCATCCTCTCTACTGTCGCAAAACGCGTCTCGCAAGCCAGGCATTGGCGACGGCGTTCGTTGTAATAGATTTCATCATTAGGATCCCAATACATTCTCGTCTCCAGGACTTCTGTTTTCGAAAAATTAGAGCCACTATCATCTACGCAAAATTGGCAAATCATCTTAAATTAACCTCAATAAGCTTGTCCAGGTAATGGCGAGCCTTTCTAAGATCCTCGATTCCGCCCTTATCCTTCCAGCGCGACACGTATTTGACTACGTTGCCTTCCAGGTAGCCAAGTTCATTAGCCACGATATAGTCCCAGGGTTGAATCGACTTGCTGGTGTAGTGGGTGCCGCCTACTTGATTACTGTTCGCTTGGTCCATACGCATCCTTTATTAAGATTTTTTTTACTCGTTCTACTTCGTATTTAAGTTCACCATAATCATCGACGCGATCTGCGTATGGAATCAGCTTTCCTACTGCCTGGGCAAGTTTCAGGTAATTTGCACACCAAAACTCGCAACGCTTTTCCCAATACTGATTTTCTGATTCCATGTTATTTTCCATCGTTATGTTAAGAAATACTATCTAAAAACTAAATGCCGTATAAAGATCCCAAAATTCGCGGCATCAAAAACGCCGAGGCTAATAAGCGTTGGTACCAAAAAAATAAAGCAAAGCACCAGGCCGGCACCGCAAAAAATAGGGTTGCATACCGCAAATTGTGGGCCGAGTTCAAAGAAACGCAAGAATGTATGTTTTGCGGATTCGATCATCCGGCCGCCCTTGATTTTCACCACGTCATTCGTACGGATAAAAAGTCCGTGAGTGGCCTGGTTAGAAATGGATCGTATGCCAAGGCAATGCACGAAATTATTACCAAATGTATTGCCCTTTGCTCTAATTGCCACCGCATTTTGCATTGGCAAGAGACTATGGATAAAAAGAAAACTCCAAAACTGCGACGCAGACGTGTTCATGGTTTAGCTAAAGCCAGGTAATACAAGCCAATATTGCTAAACGCGTAGCCGCTATACACGATGGCCATTGCCAGGTTGCCTTTTACACCCTGTTCCACCCCGATATATGCGTAAATTGCACCAGTAACGATGATTAACCATGGACTCATTTTTTATATCCAAAAAAGTTGAAAAATCTAGAGGGAAAGCCCCGTACAGTTAAGTCAATGGGGGGGACCCCAAAACCCTGTTTTTGTTGCATTGCGCAAAAACGCACCCCCTGGCCACTTTCAAAGGCCAAACGTTCGATTGGCTTTTGTAAATTCACTCTAATCCGCCCCACTTTGCCACTTGGTCCAGCGTCATCGGTGGATCCTTGCGGTTTTTCCGGTTGTCGATGGTCGCCTGGACTGCCAGCTCCAGCACTTTGCCGGCATCCACGCCCTTATCTGCCAGTCGCCTGGCGCATTCCAGGCTTGCCGCCACGTCGCGGACCACGCCGGACCCGCGTTCGACGCCCTGGCGGAATGCTTGAGCAATACTCTGAACTAGCTCGCTATCACCCCCCATACCCCCCTTCTTATTATTGAGGTCGTCCATCTCTTCCCGGTATTCGTCATCCTCTGCGATTAGAGGCCTTGCGGCTAGGAATTGCTCCCTGGTCGGCATCGGTGTTCCAGGACCATCGAAGAGTACCTGGTAGCGATTCGTGAAGTAGGCTGATCTGCGGCGAAATGCAAAGGGATAGGCCTTTGGTTGGAGCTTTCTGATATACCCGGCCTTGATTAGTCGTCCGACGTGCGTAGAGACGGTTTTAATCGATCTGCTGACGTGTCTGCCTAGTGTCTCCCTGGATGGAAAGCAAATGCCGTATCCGTTCGTATGCAAACAGATTGCGGCCAGGACCCGGAAGGTCGTTGGGTGCAAACTGTCATCCTGGACGGATCTCGCCGGGAGTATCGAATACTTGCGTGTCTTTGGTTTCTCAGAATGGGATGTCATCGTCCAGGTCCATTATTGTGTCGCCCGTCTTGACCTTCGGCGTCGCGGCCTCACGTGCCAGGCGTTCTTCGGTTGATTTGCGGATCTGCTCGAAGGCCGTTGTTACCTTGACCGTTGACGACCCAGGGAATTGCTTGGTTAGCTCGATCACTTCCTTGGGGATCCACTTGACCACATCTTCCAGGGCGAAGTACGCGTAATCTGAATCCTGGGGTATCGCGGCCCGTGTTCGTACCAGTTTCACTACTAACCCGGCCGGATGTTCCGCTTGCCACTCGGTCCGGTCCACGGGTTGGTGTCCAGCTTCGCGGATCCTTTGATCTGCCAGGCGCAATCCCCGGATCATTGCCTCGCATCTCTGCTCGACAAGATATCCCGCTTTAGCATCCCTGGCCGTCTCCTGGATAAGCGTCATTTGTTTGCGGAGCTTGCTTGCCAACTCATCGCCGCACAAAGTGAAAGATCTTGTATAGCCCCAGGTTTCATTAAATCGATTCAACTCATCACGATAAATCTTCACCTGGTTTAAATCTTTCCAACGATCCAACGCATCAACTGGTCCGCCGGACAAGACAGGACATTCTCCTAGAGAGGAGAAATGTCTGTCCGTGCTTGGCGCTCCCTTGTCCGTCTTTGTCCGTCGCCCTACAACCCTTGTATTCATTTGGTTCTCCTTGTCTGTCCGTGTTGTCCGTCAATGTCCGCCAGCAAAGTTATCCACAGGCTCCGGACAAGTCCGTTTTGTCCGTCTTTTATAGGGTTAACCCTTACATTTAGCTCATAATTTAGGTTCATGCCTGTCCTTCCATATCCAACAATAATCGTCCCACTTGCCAACAATGCCGCGTTCCTGGAGCGCTTTCGCGGCGCGTAAAAATGCTTTCTTCTTGCTATCTTCCGATCCATCGCTGATCTGTTTGCTCATCGAGAAGTCGCGCCACAATGATTCGCTCACCGAGTAGTAACCCTTCGGAATGTAGTTGCCGATCGATCTCTGTTCCCCGGCGTTCGATAGCGCATCGTGCAACGCGTCCAGGATAAGTCTTTGCTGGCCCGATAGCTTCTTCCTGGCCACGATGTCCGCTGGCTGGTCGGTGGCTTCCAATACCAGGCTGGTTTCCGCTTCCAGGGACAAGGGACCGGTGGCCAGCTCAACGCTGATCGTCTTAAATTGCATCGGTTGTAACGGTTCGGCGTCCTTCTGTTTCTCGGTGGTGAGCAGTAGGCGATCGTTATCGCGCTCTACTTTGATGCTGACATCCACGGCACCTATGAGGGCAGTAGATCCCCTGGCACCTCTGTTGCTATCTTTTCCGGAGTGATGGATGGGCAGTACGGCGCACCCCAGGGCCTCGCGTACCAGGTCCATGTTCTTAACCGCTTTTCCCATGTCCTGGGCGGAGTTCTCATCGCCGCCGATCATGCACCGAGCTACCGTATCGAATATCACCATCGCGACGGGGAGTTCCGGGTCCCTGGTTGTCTCGATCGTTTGCAGTAGGTCCAAGATTTCGTTGTCATCCAGTAGGTTGACGGCTTTAGGAATCAGAAAGAATGGCGCTTGCTCTTCGCGTTCGTGATGCAGATGCCAGGCTCCGATCCGCTTTCTAAATCCGCCAACGCCTTCGCCGGCCACGTAGAATACTTGCCCCCTGGTAACTTCATGGCCATGCCATTGCGCGCCGTGTGCAACGGTAAGCGCAATATCTAGCGCCGTGAAAGTTTTACCGCCGCCAGGTTCGCCGTAGATCATGGCCAGGGATTGTTTTGGGATCAATCCATTGACTAGCCAGGTGACTGGCGGCAATTGCGCGATCTCTTTTAACGTGAGAATGCGTAACCTGGGCGGGCTAACGGGTGCTTGCCAATCTTTTGCCAGGGGCGCGACCTTGGCCAGTTGTACCAGCTGGTCCTTCGATCCGCCGTCCTGTATCCAATCGAATACATCGGCCTTCTCTTTCAGGTTCGGCAGTTCCAGGATGCGGACTTCCTGGGCAACGCTGGCCAATTGCTCGACCAGGACTTTAGCGTGATTGCGGCCGGCCTCATCGTTGTCCGGCAATACGATGATCTTGCGCCCGGCAAAATGCGGGTTCAAATCCTGGGTCCATTTCTTGGCACCGCCTGAGTTGCAAGATGCCAGCAATCCCAGTTTCTTTAGGGCCTCGACATCCTTCTCCCCTTCGACCAGGAAGATAGTCTTTCTCGGATGCTCCAGGATAGCTGGAAGGTTGTAAGGTAAGGGCGTAACGCCTTGAAGGTTCCATACGTGTTTGCCATTCTCCAGGCGCCTTTGCCGGAAGTCTTTTGGCTCAAAGCGAATGACTTCGTAAACGATCTCGCCGTACGCATTGACGTACGGATAGACTTCTTTGATGCGACGCGGGATGATGGGCCTAAGATCTTCTGTCTTGCTTGCCCTGGGCGTGAGATGGATGCCTAAGTTTTCACTCATCCAGGCTTCGATCTTCGCGCCCCCAGTTTCTTTCTTGATGAGATCTGATACGCCGCCGCCTTCGTTTTGTTCGTGGTCATACCAGGTTCCCTTTTCAAGATCGATTGACTTGGACCCATGGGTTCCAAACCGGATCTCTTTACCAGGTTTGGATAACTTCGTATTTGGTTCGCCCCAAAAATACTGGGCGACTTGTTCTATGTGTTGTACCAATTCCGTCATGGGAAAAAAAGACCGCGGGGATTAGCCGCGGCCCCTACTCAAAGGTTAATCAAAATTCGTCGTCAGATGCCGCTGGCGCTGGGGCCTTGGCTGGGGCTGGTTTTGAAATTTGTTCCTGAGTAAACCCACGTGGATCGTACAAAGCAAAATCGGCTGGTGCATCGACCCATTTTTCCAGGACGAAATTCGGTACCTGGGTGGATCCTTTGCCGATCGCGATAACTGTTGCGCCGGTAAACTTTAAGACTGGCACCTTGCCAGGGTTAGCTACCGCCTGGTCCGAGATCTGCCCCCAAATTGCGGACAATCCCTTGTTGCTACCAGCTGAGTTGGTGGACCACTCGCGCTGGCCAATCGTTTTGGAATACATTTGCAAAGAGAATCCGCGCTTGTGTTCATCGCTAGGCTGATCGCCTTTAACACCCGGCCGCGTGTCCCATGACCAGCTCGGTGATGATCCGGCCACGATCTTTCCCCATCCTGTTTTCAGGCTCGTTGGATCTACCAGGAATTGCCCTAGTTGGATCTGTTCGCCATCAACGTTCCAGGTGCCGGTGCTTGCGTTGTAACGGATGTATTGCCCGCCGCCTTCGCCGGTAAGTCCTAAGTCAAAGCTCATTGTCTTGCTCCTTCTTGCTATTTGCTAAGTTGAAATTAAAAAGCCCGTATTGACGATGCCACAAGAGCATTGTCTCTTCCGGGATCACGTACAAGCGCGGCTTCCTGTCAGCTCTCACTACCAGGAAGTCACTTCCTTGTTGCTCCAGGGCGTCATACAGTACGCCAAATCCTGTCTTGCGCCGCTTGCATTCGATCGTATAGCCGGCCAGCATAACGTCGCCGCAAAACATCCCGCCAGCTCCGCCTGATAACGGGACGCGCTGGGCTTCAATGCCCTCGGCCTTCCAGGTATGCACGACTTCGAGTTCTAGTTCCGCGCCCCGCTCGCGGTTACGCTTACCCCCGGCCATGGATCACCTGGTCAATGCGATCTTCTACGCTAGTGCGGCGGCCGGCCAGGCCCAGGGCGATTAACTCTTCCGCCAGGCTTGACATTGAGCGGCGTTCTTTACTGGATTGCTCCTGAAGTTCGCGGCGCAATCGCTCGGTAAGGTGTAGCTGGGTGGGTTTTGTGGGGTTTTCGCTCATTGTGTGGTTTATTTACAAATTATTTTTGTTTTGGTATTGCAATGGTATCGCAATGGGACCATAATAAAAGCGTACAGACAACGAACGAAAGGAAAACAGAATGAAACAGTATCTCAGTTGTGCAGAAACCGCCGTGATGATTCGGTCAGTTCTGAAAGAATCATTCCCAGGTGTTAAGTTCTCCGTCCGGTCCAGCGTTTACTCCGGCGGCGCTAGTATCACGATCAAGTATAACGACGGCCCAAATTCCGACGCAGTAAAAGCCGCCGTTGGGATCTTCGAGGGTTCTTACTTCGACGGGATGCAAGACTACAAAGGTCAAAACTACGCCGCGATTGACGGCCAAGAGATTCGGTTCGGCGCCGACTTCGTGTTCGTAAACAGATACACAAGTGACGCGGCAATGGCCCAGGCGATTGACGCGCTCTACGAAAAGTTTGCCGGTAACTTCCGCAACGATCCGCTCCCAAAGGCGACCGTCGAGGATTACAACAAAGGCAGATTGTACGGGCGTGAGATCCCAGGTATGGGCAACGGCCTGGCAAACGAGTTCGTGCGTCAGCTCGGCATCGTGATCGAAGAGGCAAACGCCGGGTTCCCTGTCCAGCAGAGCGCGACCCTGGCAAGAATTTCTAGCCTGGGAGATGACGGGTACGGAATGGGTTGTGTTGGTAGATTGGCCGCTTAATTAACTAAGGAGAAATCAAAATGAAATATCAAATCATCAATAGCGCACCGGATGGACGTTTTGTTCGCACCTTTACAAAACTGTCCAGCGCCGCCACGTACTTCGAGGAAATGTCCGGCTTCACAATCGAGCAAGCCTTGTCAGAAAGATATTTTATGGACGGCCAGGTCCCTACTTTTGACCAGGTAGAAAGCGTTAGCGCCGTGTCTATGTTCGGTAACGTAATCGCGATTCGCAAAATCGTTAGCGAGTTTGGCGCCGACGGTAATCTTGAATCCCTTGTCTCTTAACTGAAAGGAGTTTAATTATGGAAAAAGACGTAGCGTTAAAAATGTTCGGTTGCGATCCTGATATTTACCTGGATAGCGTCAAGAGTAGCGCGACTTACCAGCTAAGTGGCGCGTCAATGGTTGTCGCTGGCTTGATGTCCGACGCCCAGGAAGAGATTGCCAGCGGCATGGATGAGCGGGCCAGGCAAACTCTAAACCTGGCCAAGATGATTCTCTTCGAGATCATGGACGGGAAACTGGTTGGCGTCGTTCCTAGATTCGAGGCCGCATGAAGTTGGCGATCCTACGCCGGACCGTGTTCCAGGGAGATGAGGTCCGTCTCCCGATGGCGGTTGTCCTGGCCAAGCGCTTGGACGTTCGCGAGTACGCGACGTTCTTGCAAGACCAGGGCGGCGCAATGTACGCGGGCCTTTATTCCAGGGACTACGAGGCGGCATTCGGTGAGTACGAGATCCGTTGCCGCGCCGCGAGTTCAGTCAATGATCCAGGTAGAGAAATCAGCGAGGTGAAATTATGAAAGTAATTGCGTATTACCGTGTGAGTACCAAGAAACAAGGCGAGAGCGGCCTGGGTTTAGAGGCCCAAAAAAATACCATCAATCGATTCCTGGCCAGCTCACCCTATGAGCTAGTGTCCGAGTATGTTGAGATCGAAAGCGGCCGCAAGACTGACAAGCGCAGACCACAATTGCGCGCGGCCCTGGAGCAATGCGAAAGAGAAGGCGCGACCCTGATGATTGCCAAGCTTGACCGTCTAACCCGTAACGTCGGATTCTTGACTACGCTCTTGGATCGCCAGGTCCCGATCATGGCACTCGATATGCCAAACCTTCAGGACCCAGCGATGAGCCGATTCATTCTCCAGCTGATGGCCAACGTGGCAGAGCTAGAGCGCGCTCAGATTTCTGACCGTACTAAGAAGGCCCTGGCGGCGCGCAAGGCCAGGGGCATGACATTGGGTTCACCTACACCAGCCAACGGCGCCCAGGCCGGGGGATTGGCTACGGCGGGGCAAGCAAACGAGTTCGCTTCCCAGGTTTACCCGGTGATTGCAGAGTTGCGCGAGTTCGGTTGCAAGACCTTGGAGAAAATCGCCCAGGGTTTGAGTGCCAGGGGAATTGCAACGGCCACCGGCAAAAGAGCCTGGTCGATTAGTGCAGTTCGTAATGTTGTCAATAGATACGAGGGAGCGTTAGCATGAGTAACTTAATTTCTAGAGCGGTGCAGTTTGCGGACCAGGCGCATGATGGCCAGTTGCGTAAGTTTTCCGGGGTGCCTTACATCGCTCACCCCATGGAAGTGATGCAGATTGTTCGCGGTGTTTGTAGTAGCGATGATGTCCTGGCCGCCGCAGTTTTGCACGATGTTATTGAGGATTGCAACGTGACTTACACCGACCTAGTGATCGAGTTCAATGAAAGAGTTGCGCGCCTGGTGTACCAAGTAACGAATGCCGCCGACAAGTCAGACGGTGATCGAATGGCCAGGGCGTACATCAATCGCACGATCCTATCGAATGCGTGTGCAGAGGCGCAGACGATTAAGCTGGCCGATATCATTTCAAATCTTGGCACGATCGAGCTGGCCTTTGAGTGTGATCCAGTATGGGCCGCGATGTACCTGGAAGAAAAGATCGACACAATCAACGTGTTAACCAGGGGCAATATTCAGTTAATCAAAAGAGCGAGATCTCTCGCGGCGAGAGGAGTATTGCAATGATGGACGCATTAATTCAAGGATTACTTTTTATGGCCATTGGGGTCATAGTCATCTTGATTATTATCATGGCAGTTTATTTAATGGAGAAATTTCAACGATGAAAAAAATCAAAGAGATGGTCCTGGAGTGTTTAATTGTTTTCGTGTTCGGCGTTCTGTTCAGCGTGTTCCTGGTTGAGTGGGCCGTCGGGTGTGGAGAGTATTACATTGATTCGCGCGGCAATGTGATTCCAAATGAGTGCGTGTTCTTAGACTTCCCGAAAGGAAATTAAAATGGTTGGAAAAATTACAAATGACATTCTCCCGTCCGGGTCCCGGATCCCCAGCATCATGGGCGTATCCCCGTTCCGTACTCCGAATGACGAGTTGGCGGCCAGTATCGACGCGATGGAAGGCAAGCCGCGCCCACCGTTTAATGTAGAGGCCGCAGACTGGGGCAATACTTTAGAGCCGATCATCATTGAAGAGGCGGCCAAGCGCCTGGGCATCAAGATCAAAGAGTTGCAAGTGGACTACGCGCTTTCCTACCTGGAAGATGACGAGATCATTTTGCAATGCTCGCTCGATTCAATTTGGGAAGGCGACGGGCGTACCTTGACCACCGACCCGGAGATGGGTGTCTATGTTGTCGGCGCAAATAGCATCACGCTTAACGGCCTGGGATGTTGTGAATCAAAACTAACGAGTGCCATGCCGGAAGATGAGCCACCGTTATATCGTGGTCCGCTCCAGCTCCAGGCGCAATTACTTTGTGCCGGTTATACCTGGGGAGTGATTGCGACCTTGTATCGCGGGATCGAGTTGCGGCTTTACTTTTACCAGGCAAGTGGTAACACCCAGGCCAAGATCATTGACGTTTGCAAAGAGTTCACGCGACGCGTTAATAGTCAGTCCTGGTATCCGGTTGCTAGTCCGGCCGATGGTGTTAAGGCATACCCTACGGTTGACGGATTGCATGAGCCAGTTGAATTAGCTGGTGAGAGTGCAGACCAGGCGCGCCGCTTGATCGATGCCAAGGCGCACGTCAAGATCCTGGAAGAAGAGATTGACATATTGCAATCCAAACTGATGGACCAGCTCACGACTTCCGAAGAAGGCTACGTCAGAAACCCGGATGGTTCTATTGCGGCGCGGATCAAGTGGGCAATGAGATCGTACAAGGCCCAGCCTGAGAAGGTGACGCCCGCCAAAGAGGCCCGCGTTGAGCGGTCCAAAACATTACAAATATTGGGAGTGAAATAATGAAAATAAAATCCTACTTTCAGGAAAGACTAGAGCATCATATCGAGGCCAGGAAGGCGGAGAAAAACTTGGAGCCAATTCCTTTTGCTGGCCAGGTTGATCTCGATGCCAATACTTGCGAGCAATGCGGCAAGCCTTTAGAGATTGACGAAGTGCATAAGTGTCCCAGGGAGAAAACCTTGGGGGAATTGGCCAATGAGTTTGAAGGTTGGTACAACGAGAAGATGGGCCGGTCAGGTGTGAGATGGGCGGGCGACTAATGAAACTTTCACCCACTCCAAAGCAAAAAAGATTGCTGGATTTCTTATTGAAATTTCATGCAGATCATGGGGTATTCCCTAGTACCAGGGAGATTGGTACGGCCCTGGGATAACTCCAGTCCCTCTACCGTTCATGCCATCATGCACAGATTAGAGCGCCGCGGATTGATTAGGATCAAACCATACTTGACCAGGGGAATCGAGATTGTGGTAGATTAACGTATCTCTTAGCAGAGGCTTCCCAGGGTTCACGACCTGGGCTTCAATCCCCGCCTAGTGCGGGGATCTTTTTATGCTTAAAGTATTGATTGCTTATACATATTGATACCTATATGTATAAAAATCTCAAAAAAATGTACGCATTAAATTGTGTAATTAGTTACACAATTATCCGTAGGCCCTGGTCCCGGCCTTATCAATAATCAGCGCTTGACGGCGGGGCTTATCTTCCGTCTTGTTGGGTACAGAGAGATGGGTCCAGCGATCAAACTCGCGAATGATCTGATCGTATCCCAGGCCGGACGCAATGATTGTTTTAACTACTTGATCCGGTGTCATGCCTGGCACTCGAATATCTGCGGCGCATCCAATACGATGCTGGCTTGTATCCTTAGATCCTACTGCGTCATTGACTTGCTTAGATCTAAATGCTGAGTTAATGATGACCGGCTTATCGCCCAGGGCGCTCTTAACTTCTTCCAAGAAATCAGCCAGGCGCACCAGGTTTGCCATCTCTGCATCGTTTGGCGTGTTGTCAAATTCACGGTGGTCCGTGTGGCTTAATTCTTCCAGGGTGAAATGCTCACTTAGGTTCATCTTTTTTATCTCTCTTCATATCCATGATTTTCTCCAACGTGCGTCCGCCGAAATAGAAAGACATAATCAGCATTCCCCATTGGCCCAGGAGTTCAACGTAATTATTGTTGACCTCAATATCCCAGGCGGACATCATGGCAAATGCAGAATATACAAAAAGAATAAAGACTAAGGTGCCTGGGCGAATGTTCTTACTTAACCAGGAATCGCTGGCCATGTCAGCCTGGAGCCTGGCAGTTAATTCGTGTTGCTCCGCCGCGTCGGCATTGATCTTAGCCAGCTCACCATTCTGTTGCATCTCTAAGAGTTTTAGTTTTGCCTGTTCAGCCTGGGCCGGATCCGGAAATACTTTGTCCAGGATCTTGCCGCCGATGTCAAGTAACGCGCCTAGTGGAAACATTATTTTTTCCCCTTAACTGCGCGGGCCTCAGATAGCGCGATGGCCACGGCTTGCTTTTGATTCGTTACCTTTTGGCCGGAGCTAGACTTTAGCTTGCCACCCTTCCATTCGTGCATTACCTTTTGGACCTTCATCATTTGCTTGCCGCTCATTGTTGCCATGTCATTCTCCTTTAATTGCTTTCGCGCGAATGTTATCAATCATGTTAGGGTAAGGGCGGCCCGCTTTCTTAGCCATTGCCTTGGCCGCGCTGAGTTGGCCAGGTGATAACTTCTTTGATTTGCCCAGGGACTTGGGCCGTTCTTTTTCCCATATTGGTTTAGTTGCCATTATGGTTTAATTCCCCAAACAAGATACCAGGCGATCCAGGCCGCCACTATAAAACAAATAAACTGTACGCGCCGCACTTCTTTTACCTGGTCGTCGTAAAACTTTTTGCTATTTTGTTCCATAGTCTCGATCTCTTTTTTAATCTTCAAAACTTCTTCCCATTCTTTCGTGCCGTACTTCTTTACAAACTCTATTTTGGTTTTGTATTCTTGGTCGGTGATGAGTTTGCGGTGCTTGTATTCTTCGAGCGCTTTGTAGATGGCGCGCTCTTTGAGGAGCGCGGCCTTCCTCTCGGCCGCTTTGCGTTCGCTGGCTTGTCGCTGGGCAACGTCAAAGGCGTCGCCTTGGATTCCTTCGATGCTTTTACTGAGCTTGTGACTGGCTTCTCGCGCCCCATCAAGCGATGCACTAAGAGCCTTGGCCCCCTCAGTAATCCCAAAGTCATCGACCATATCATGAGCTTACTTTCCCAGGGCTTTATAAACAATGTCGATCATCCAGCCGCATACTGCGCCGACCATTAAGAGAATTGCGCCAGCTCCGCGCCAGCGATTCATCTGATCGCTCATGGTTTTAATGCTACCTTTTATATCTGTCATGTCGCGCTGGAGTTGCTCGACGTGCGCTTCAAGGCGGCCAATTTGCTGGTTAAGATCGTCGGTCATATTACCCCACCAAGGCCTTAACTTCGTCTTGGGTTAAACCTAATGCGGCTAGTTTAGCTAGTGCAGAAGCCTTTGCAGATACTTGTGCTTGTTCTTGTGCAACTTTATCTGATTCATTTTGTGCAACTTTGGCATTGACGGCAGTTATGTCATAAGTTACTTCGTTGCCATCTGCATCGTAAGCAATGTTGTCTTGTGTTGTAACTATTTGTGGATAAAGTTCGTAAAGTGCATCAATTTGTTTTATGGTTATCATCCTGCTACCTCCAAAAGTTGCATTTGTGAAGAACAAGCTGTGAAATCATTAAGTTGAAGAATAATAACTGGAACACCATCATAAGTTCCAACTTGTGTCTTATAAGTTGTAGCAGAAGTAGTTGCTGGAGAATCTAAATATTGTAATGAAAAAGTATTATAAAGCTGTGAATTAGTAGCACCAGTAGCACCAACACCAAAACCATAAGGGGTTGTATTTGCTGAACTTTCAGTATTAGCAGTCCAAATAACAGTTGAAGAACCTCTTAATAATCTAAAACCACCAAAACAAGCGGCAGATGCTCTAGTAATACGATAACTTTGACTTAGCATTACAAGAATTTTGCTTGTGTTAAATTTTGGTGTAATTGTTGCACTTAAAGTTGTATCGGTAAAAGTGCTACTGCTGACAGTTGTTGCAGTAGTAGTAATTCCTTGAACCACTTGCAATACACTACCAGTCTGTGGAGAAGATAATCCATCAGTAGCACTAATGCCTGATATTGTTCCTGTACCGTTGATTACGATTGCCATATTAAGCTCCTACCTTTGCTTTGAGCGCTTCTACTTCTGCGCTAAGTTCTTGAATTGCAGCAGTTAATGTAGCTACTAGGAATGAAGTATCAATATCTTGATAAACTGGGTTTCCATCTGCATCAACGGCATCTTTTTCACCGCCAACGCAATCAGGTACAACTTCCGCTAATTCATGAGCAATAAATCCTTGACCATCAGCACCATCAGATTTCCATTTATAAGTAACTGGATTAAGTGATTGAACTTTAGCTAACGCACCTGTCATTGGTGCAATATTTTCTTTTAATCTGTAATCAGAAGAAGTAGCGTAAGTAGTGTTTGAACCGCTTGTATAAATTCGACCTACTTGACCATTGCCGTTTTGTAAACTAATTGCATTTGTTTCGGATGTTCCATCGTACTTAAAAGCCGCACCACCAGTACCCGAATGAGCAACCGTCATTTGGTAGCCACTGATATAGCCTACTGATATTGTTCCAACTAATAATCTGCCACTAGAATCAATACGCATCCGTTCTGTTGGTGTAGAAGTAGTATCGCTAGAAGTAGTAAAACCTAAAATTCCTGATGTTGATGAAGCACCTGTATATGAAAAAATAGTTGCCGCAGGATATGTTTGCCCTGAAATAGCATAATTAATTCCACCTACCCAATAATTAGGGCTTCCACCACCACCACCAATAATGTTTACAAAAGAACCTCTATCAGTTGTGGTTGTTTTAACTTGTAAAAATTTACCACCTGATGAAGCATAACCATTAGGGTCAAACAATGTAGTGGAATTAACCATAACATTTTGTGATGTATCTACTGTTACCGCAGTAGTGCCATTATTAGTTTTTAACTCTAATTGACCGCTAGTATCACCAGCCATTGCCAATCCACCACCGCTAGTTAGTGCAGTTATTGTTGAACTCATGCTAACTCCTCATCTGTTGGTCGTGGCAAAGTTGGGTGTTCCCACTTGGCAATGTAATCGCCAGCGCCATCGTTCTGCAAAAGAATTGTTCCATCTTTCAAATTAAAATCATTCGCGTTTAATGTTGTATATAGTGCTAAAAGTTTTTCGTATAAACTCATGCCGCCCTCGCTAAAAATCCGCAAAAATATGTTGCTATAACACCGGCATAAACACTTTTTGATATACCGCTTTCTTGTCTTACATATATTTCAAAATAGTCAGTTGTTCCATTTGCATACAATAAGGCAGATACAAATCTTGATGGATAGGTGGATGCCGGCCCATTTAAATTCTCTTCTTTAAAAGCGCTTTGAGAACCATTTTTATAAATCCAGGTTTGCGCTCTTCCAGTAGATTGAAAATCTGATTGACCGCTAAAGGTAAACTGGTAATAACCCGCTACCGTTGGAGTAAAGCGACCATTAGAAGTATCAAAACAATTTGCAGTATCGTAGCTCTCTGCCGTAAAAGTAAGTTTTGTTGTAGTTGATGCTGGTATTGAGGCGTCTACCGTATAGTAAGCATAAAAAGCTGGCATATTACCGCTAACCATTACAGTCCCCGAAGCCGCTGGCAAACTTAATACAGTAGATCCAGCAACGGCCGGCTCTTGTAATGTAATGCTACCTGACGTACTTCCTTGAAGAATGATGCTCATAATATTACCCACCTTTGTCCACTTGGTACCGTTACCGATACGCCGCTATTGATTGTGACCGGGCCTACGCTCAATCCATTCTTGCTGGTTGATAGCGTGTAGTTTGCGCTAATCGTTAATGAGTTTTCAAAGATAACGCCGCCAGCTTGTGCGCCACCCACTCCACCCCAGGCGCCACCAACATATCCCTCAAAGGATGCGAGCGAGGAATTGTATCTAAAGTAACCATTGGCCGGTGAGCCATCACGCTCGCCAGTTGTACCCGCTGGGATAATGGCCGCTCCAGTAGAGCTTGTTTTTGTGACGACGGTTGTTGTATCAACAATCGCGAATGACCAGGCAGATCCGCTATATACCTTTAAACGATTTGAGACGGTATTGAAATATAAGTCACCAGCAGATAGCGCATTACCATCATTGTCTAAAGTTGGGTCCGTAGAAAACGCGCCCAGGTAAGTATCGGTAAAGTCATCTAAAGCGGCCAGGGCAGATGCCGCACTTGCCGCCGCGTTCGTTGCGCTGGTTGACGCATTGCTGGCAGAAGTGCTGGCCGAGCTGGCCGAGTTAGACGCATTCGTAGCAGAAGTGCTGGCAGAACTAGCGGAGTTGCTGGCGTTCGTTGCACTTGTTGATGCGCCGCTTGCTGATGTAGCCGCATTAGTCGCCTGGGTTGTAGCAGTTGACGCGCTATTGCTGGCCGACGTTGCGCTTGTTGACGCATTCGACGCAGAAGTTGACGCATTGCTCGCTTGTGTCGTTGCAGTTGAGGCGGACGTACTAGCCGATGTTGCTGAGTTAGACGCGTTCGTTGCCGAAGTTGACGCATTGCTGGCCGACGTACTAGCGGAGCTTGCAGAAGTTGACGCATTGCTGGCCGATGTTGAGGCGTTCGATGCAGAAGTAGAGGCCGCACTCGCTGAACTAGCGGCCGCACTTGCTGATGCCGCGGCGGCAGATGCAGATGCACCAGCTGATGCCGCGTCCACTACCAGGTCCCACTTAGCAGAATCAGCATTCGAGCTGATTGGCGTTGTGCCAACAGAAGTATGAGCAGTATTAGCGCGATATACGTTTGAGTTACTAGAATCTTTTACCAGGTCACGGACGGTATAAGCTTGACCAGCGGCCCAGTTACCACGCCAGTTACCGATCTCTTCTCCGACCGTAGGATTACCAGTCGAATCAAATGCCAGGATCTTTCCGGCGCGGGAAGTTTGCACCGGCAATACCATATTGATAGAGGCCGGGTCCGTTACTGGAGCCAAGATCGCACGACCCAATGATTCAGCATTTTGCTGATTAAAAATGGTTTGCTGGTCCAGCTCTAAATTTAGGGATGCCGCAGTAAAGTCGCCACCAGTTACGTAGTCAGATGCACGGGTAATATCCCTGGCACCAACAATCGTGATCCGCTTAGTGGATCCAGGAGCAGTAACAAAAGTGACTGATCCGGTACCGTTCGCATTGATTGTTACCGTGTAATCCGTTGTCAGCGTTTTTAAAGTTGAATCAACATATACGTCGATATCAGTTTGTGCCAATATTTCAAAGGTGAACGCATAGGGTCCAGTACCAGCCGAGCCGGTATAGACTACACGTCGCACTACGGGTGATATTGGAAAATCAGCCATTTTTTTCTCCTGATAATTTATACCTTAAACTGGTAAGTTTTGCCACCATTTTATTTCCTTCTTGGCGGGGGTTCCGCCGTTATTTTCTCAAAATCCGGGGCGCGTTCAGGTTCGGTATCTCCTGGCGCCCACCAATAGCGTTGGCCAGTTTCTCGTCTGTAACGCGCTTCCATTTCCCGCATTCGTTGTTTAGCTTCCGGATCGCCCCAAATTTGTAAACGATCCAGGAGTTGACGCTCTAATGCCAGGCGCAAATACCAAATGGATGATCCTGGGGTATAGCGTCCACCGTATGAAATCAGCTCACGCATGAAGTGGGTATCCTTGCCAGTTGCCAATTCCTGAAGGTTGCCGATAGTTAAGCGGCGCGTATCGTCCAGGAATCCTACTACCGGGCCGGCCACGGTTTGCTCTAGGCCACCACCAAAACGGTTAACGTCGTTAAACAGGAAGTCGCCCAGGATGCCCAGGCCACCGCCCTGGAGCAATGCCGCACCCCAAAACTCAGGCGTCATTACCGTACGGGGATCGCGCCCCTTGGTAACTTCTTTAAGTTGCATGGCCATGGCACCGAACAGAGTTGTCGAGATAACCAGGTCAGCAAAGTACGCGCCCTTCTTGCCAAAGTTTTCCTGGTTCACGGCGCGCATTACGTGAGTGTTCAATAACGTAACGGGGAAATTCTTATACATGGCAAACGACCTGGACAATTCACCCACAAACGTACCAGGGCGCGATTCCCCTACCAGCATGACGCGACCACGAACAGATGCCGATGGTACGGCAAACTCCGTCTCAGTCTGAATCATCTCTAGCATACGTGTCGCTAGATCGTCAGCGCGTCCTGGTTGCAGATCATTACGTAAGGCAATCTCTTCAGGGCGTAGGAATGTTGCGCCTTCGTGTTCGTATAAACCGGAAGAACGGATGACATCCCAATTACCCTCGGCCATGCCGTACCTGGTTAAAGTATCCTGGAGCGGCTTGTCTAACTCATTGAATTTCTTACCAGCATTCTCGGCCAGGTATCCCATAAACTCCATACCAAAGGCCCAACGTCCGGCCTGGGTCCATGGCGATAACCCTGTAATCCGCATGACGGTATCTGAAATGCGACGCGTAATTTCAGGGCCAGTCATATCACCTACAAAACGTGCCTGGGCAGTCGCAACGCTGGTCCAGTTTTCTGCGATCAATCCCAGGCGCGATGCCAGGCGTCCTTTTTCGTCAATGTTCAGCGGCACCAGGTTATCCATTACTCGCTTGATAACGTCAGATGCGGGTATTCCCGATGCTTTAGCGGCAATGCGCTGGAAGTTTAAGTCAGTTAATGCAGATACCGCGGCCGCGCCAAGTTGCGCCGATTGTAGTATTTGACGCAAGCCGGCAAAGCCCCTGGCTACCGTGCCATCGACTGGCGATGCAGTTGATCCATTTAGGATCGCGTACATCGAATCAAACATTCCCATTTGAGAATTGGCCTTATCGACCATCTTGCTATCCGGATTGTTGGCTTCTTTAATCTTGGCGTCTTGCATGACGGTTTGATGGATATAGCGAATAGTCGCATTAGGGTTAGGCCCTAGTATCTCCATCATGGATATATCCCGTGACATTCCTTCCAGGTGATTAACCATAGTGACGAACGGTTCAGGGTTGCCAAATTTCTCCTGGTATTCCATCCAGGAATCTGCATTCTTAAATGACAAGAATCGATGATCCTGGTTACGGCCAGCCAGGGACCGGCCACCACCAGCTCCGGACGGTTTAACCTTGTTCCATCCTTCCGTCGCAATAGAATCAAAGACTTGTGCCAGGGCCAGCTCTAATCTTTCGGGCGTAAACTTTAGGCCGCTACGCTCATCGATCATCTTTTCAGGATCTAAACGCTCGCGAATAAAGTTTGTCCACTCTTCGCGCCCAGCCTTGCGTACAAGCATCGAATCATGGATCTGAGGCATACCCCAATCCTTACGATTTGGAATGGCACCACCGGCCGCATTAAAGCGCTGGCGGGCATAATCGGCCGCAGTTGACCAGGATTGTGCTAATTCTTTTGCGGCGGCCGATCCGGTATCCTCTCCGAATACTTCACGCACCAGGTCCTTGGCCATGGCTTTATTACCCAGGCTACCAGTTGCGCCGCGACGTCTAAAGGTTGCCAGGACGTCATCCATCTTGGAATAGATTTGACCGAGTACGGCTTTGCGCCTGGCTTCCACGTTGGAATACTTGGCAAACTCATCTCGATCTAGTAGTGCCTGGGCCGCTTTACCCAGGCTTTCACCATTGGCGTACTGGTTTAAATCAAAACTAATCTTCTGCCAGTTGCGGATTTGCAACATTTTTACGCGCTTACTTTCAATGGCTTCTTTTTGCAATGCGTCAAACGTATCCTTGGCGGCTTGATTGCTGGCCTGTTCAGGACCCATTTTCGTTGCGTACTCTGCCTCTAGCTCATCGAATAGGCCACGGGCTTTTGCCGCCTGGTTAGCTGAGATCTTGCCTTCGTTCTCGCCGTTATCAATACATTCTCTAAAGCTCATTTTACGCACCCTATCAAGCGCTCTAACATAGACTTGTCTTGTTCAAAGTCTGCCAAAATTTCTCTTACAGTTGTCACTTCCGATACTCTTTCACCAGTTTGTGGATCAATTCTTTCCGCTACCGGTATCTCTAAATCCATTAGATCCTGATTGCGCTTGCCGTTCGTGCCGATCTGTGCTAATGTTAAGTCAGGAGTGTCCTTTATGAAATCATCTAAAAAAGTAGAATTTCTCGATGTTGAAGGTATCCCGGTGACTTTAGGTTCGGTTCCCGGTTTTGCTGGCCTTTGCGCCGCCTGGGATAAATCTTCCCCAAGAGCCTTCCCAGCTGATTCAGCGTTACGTAACGGTGCGCCGATTGATAAGGCCGAGTTCGAGCGATTGAGAACGGCCGCTAACGCTTCATCGTAAGCCGGCTTCATTTCAGCATTCATTGAATCAATTCTTGCTTGTTCCGCTTTAGTAGGTTGACGATTCTCGCTAGAGATCATACGTAACATTTTGTCGCGTTCAGCATATAGATCGTGATACTTATCTTTGACGGCCATAAATTCCGGGACGCTAATTTGTATCTCAGCAATATGCCCTTCAATCTCAACATTCATTTTAATGTCGCGATAACCGCCATCCATTGATCTCATTTGTGGATCTAATAGATTTCTGAATCCACTATCTAAAACATTGTGTACGTTGCGTATTTCCTTTAGCGCGACGCCAGCTTGTTGAAATGTATCAACGACTAATGTTGCTCTTAGTATGTCTTTGATTTGACTTGCATCACCAGCGTAATCAAATAGAATTTTTTCTACTGCACGGCTTGATCCTTTTAGATCTGCACCTTTGTATTCTGCATTGACCAGGTTAGCAAGTTCACGGTTTACTCTATCAAAATTTTCTTTTCTGATTGCCGCGTCCTGGTACAAGTTTCGCAATACTTCCTGATCTTGTGGCGCAAGCTTAATGATGTCATCTTCATTTAATGACTTAGCAACATACTCATCAACGGTAATCGGTTTGCCGCCGCCGGGGATCTCATCTAGCAATGAGTTTTGCATAAGATCGCCCTGGGCTTTTGCACCAGCTGATCCAGGGCCTTCATCAAAAGTTTTTAGCTCTTCTGCACCTGGTTCTGCGATTCGATTGTTTTGCGCCGGAGTTGTGAAATCGCCGCGATCTCCGCCATTTGGTACCCTTTCATAACTCCCGTCCTCAATTGCTCTCCGGACACTTTCGGTAAACTCGCGGACGTAAGCTTCAGTTTTGGTTCCGCCCCCGTCTTTCCACGCCTTGGCGATTCGGGTGAGATTGTCTGAGATGGGTCCCCGGACGTTTGCGTTATTTTCAATGATAGCGATTGCTTTGCCATAAATAGCCTCTTTTTCTTCGTTGGTCATTTTGGCCAAAGTGTTGCCGGCCTTCTCAATATCAGTTGCATTTTTTACCAGGGTCGCAAACAGTTCGCGATCCTTACGCATATCTTTCATGGCGCGATCAAGGATCTTGGCCCGCTCCAGGAATAAGCTTTCTGCAATATCTTCGTCGCCAAATAATCCGCCTTGTTCGGTTTTTATAAAACCGGCCTCTCTTGCCTGGCGTACGATTTGCTCTGCCTGGATCGCATTCGCTGGTTCCAGGCGTTTAAGTAATTGAAGGATTGCAAGTTGCTGAGTTTCTTCTGTAATGTACCGACCAACAATTGCGCCATAGTGTGGCGGCACTACATCATTAACGACTGCGTTAAATGCTTTAGGGCCAAGCGACGCAAGTTCATTTGCTTGTTTTACAAACTGCGAACGTGGCGGCAATGACTTAATTAGTTCAGGCGCGTCTCTTAATATCTTGGCCGCATCGACCAGGGTGCCGGTACCTTCTGCTAAGTTCTTGCCAGCGGCCGTTGCCCTGGCATAACCAGGATCAAATCCATCTTTCTCGCGAATTTTAAAAGCATAAATCTGAATATCTTGCGTCGGATCAGATTCTTGCAAGCGTTTTGCCAATGCCAGGCGTTGATGTCCATCAGCAATAAATGTCCGGCCATCTGCAAATTCATAAACGATTGCCGTATTAGCCTTGACCGGATCCCACTTGCTGATGTCTTTTAATCTTTCTGTAACGCCCAGGACATCGCCACCAGCTTTAAATTGAAATAGCTCTGCATTGACTAGAAGATCTTTTGGCTTATACGCAAAAATCTCATTGTTTAAATTGTCATGAAAATAAATATCAGTAGAGCGAACGATTGCGCTTTCAGGCGGCGCAGTTGTGATCTTAGTTGAATCACCATTATTTACGGCGTTGTAGGATTGATCGATGCGGGCATTATGTTCTAAGTTGCCGGTGTCATCCTTTAAAACGTTGCCTTGATTTGTAGTGTCATAAATACCATCCATTTCTTTCATCAGCTTTACATCAGGATCCATCTCATACGGACGACCCTCTTTAGCGGCCTTGGCTTTGCCTAGCGCTTCAATGCCATTGATAAGTTGATTTTTAGTAAATTGGAATGCGGGTTTTGCACCCATTAAAACGCCGGTGACTGCACCAGCTCCAGCGGCGGCCATTCCCACGTTAGTAAAAAATGTTTTGTAATCATACGGAAGATCGAGTTGCTTATACCAGTCTGCGACTTCTGTTTGAATGACCGCTTCTGATCCAGCTCCAATGACTGCCTGGCGTAATATTTCTTTTGCTATGTTGCTTGATCCACCACTAACTACCATGGCCGCAAGGTTTGGCGGATCAGTTATTGATGAGACTATGCCGCCAGCCATTTCACCTAAAAATCCAGTAAAGGTTTGGCGAGATGCTACATCAACGTTAACGTCTCCGGATTTGATTGCGCTCTTTTTTGCTCTTTCAAATATTGCGTCATTGTCAAGGTTAATGAGATCAGGAAATACATCGGGTTGTTCTTTTACAAAATCTAAGATTTGCTTTGATGAATAGTTATAACCTCTAATTGGCGTCTCAGGAGATGCGGCATAACCACCAAGATAGTTCCCTGGGTTAATAAATTTTTTACCGGTTTTTTGTTGTATCTCTTTGACAATTGGATCCCATTGCTCACGTAAATTTACGGGGCGTGAATCACTACGATTAAGCTTTAAAGTTGCCTGGTATGCCGCATCATAGTTTTCAGAAAAGCCAGTATCTTCTCCACCGCCAAGAGGCTTGAATGGAGTTGCCGTTGGATTTATTTCGTCAAAAACGAAACTCATTTGATACCTTCTCTTTGTTTAACGCGTTCAGCAAGATCCCTAAAGTTAACTGTCAGAGCGGATCTATCTTTGATCGTAAATGCTAGTGGACTTGTCTTACCGCGATAATCCTCGTAATACCATACGGCGCGATCTGCATCAATAAATGCGGGATAACCCTTACGTAAACGTTCAATAGTAAACTTTCTGCCCTGGTCATCTTCGGGTAAACCATTAGAGACTGCGGCAAAATCATCATACGTTGCGCGCTTAATGATGTCTTTAAAACTATCCTGGGCGACGTTGCCTGGAATTGGAATGCGTGTACCTTGATATTCAATAATGCCGCCGTAGGTTTTTCCATTTTTAGCGACTGTCATTCCGGATGCTTCTTGGAATGCTTGCTTATACATATCATCATCAAAGACAGTTTTGCCAGCAACAATAGCTCGTTGAGCATAGATATTGTCAGCCGTTGAAATTATTGCGGCACGTGTCTTAGGTGCAAAAGAGTAAGCGCTACCCAGCTGATCCGCAATAACACTTTTCTTGGCGGCGGCATCGCCTGAACCTTCGAATGGTTTATTGCCAGCCTGAAGTTGCTTCATGCCATTTAATGCGTCATATACAGTTTGCTTGTTGGCACCAGCAATCACTAATCCACCAGCATGAGCAAACTCCGGTGCAAACTTTGAGATTTCGCCCATGGCATTTCTTGATTCTTTTCCAAATCCTTGATTCATTACACCAAGCAATGCAATTTGCTGGTCAGGACTAGCGCTTTGCAAAAACGTAGTTAACGCGCCAGCTTCGTCCTGGGAGAAATACTTTGGCGCTATGCTCATATTGGCCGCAAAAGTTTTAGATTGCGTAATGCGCTCACTAATTTGCTTGGTCAAATCTATTGGAGCCGCCGCAAAATTAAGTGTTTTAACTTCGGTAAATCCAGTTTGATTCATGTAGCTGACTGGATCTTTTTCCAGCATTGCAGTTTTGTTGCTTAATGATTTTTGCGCTACATCAATCAGCATTGCTTGTTCAAGAGATGCGCCGCCAGTTGTTTTTGATTGTGCATCGCGAACCCAGTCTCCCAATTGCATAGGTGACATTTTATTAAATGCAATAGAGTTTTGACGCAATACACTTAAATAATTAACCTGGCGCATTGTTGGATCATTTGCCGGCAATCCCAGGTTGCGGGCGCGTCCTACTATTTCATTGACTACGCCCTCACTTGGCACCTGGCCAAGAGTAATAATGCGTAATGATTCGCTTACGTCTGTCTTTAACTCTGTACGCAATGCTCTAAACTGTGCGTCCTTGGCGCGTAGGTCCGCTTCAATTTCATTAACCAGGGCGCCCATTCTATTGACATCGATGCCGCGGGTAACACGATTTTGTTTTAGAGGATTACCCTCTTTGTCATATAGTTCACCAATAGGACCACGGCCTAGATCGGCCTGGACTTCTTTTAGGAATGCGGCTTTATTAGGGGCCTTCTCGTATTCTTTTCTAAAACGCGCCATGTGAGCTTGCTCTGCAATACTTTGCATTTGACGCTCTACTTCTACTGGAGAAAAGTTTCCAGCAATAGCTACTTGTCTCAAAGTTTGTAATTCTTGGAATAGCATATTTTCAGCATTGGATATGCCGCTACTCATAATGCGAATTGCGTCCTGGCCACGTTGCTCTAGCCCGGCCAGGGTTGTTGCTTTAAGTTGTTGTCCTACGCGATCGTTATGCTTTTCTGAAATTTCCAGGAATGCAACGTTTTTCATGCGATCTAAATCGTTACCAACACGGCCACGTAATCTAGGGTCCAATAATCCTGTTAATGATTCCAGGCCATCACGTACATCAGATGCCTCTGATAAGAATTGAATTGGATCAGCATTAGGATCATTCTTAAAAGCATTAAGTTTTTCGCTTAAAAGACGACGGCCATCATTCTGTAACTGCAAGGCTACTAATTCATTGGCCTGTTCGTATGCGGCTTTATCGAATGCAGTACGCGGCATTCCAGTTTCTTTTGTAATCTGTAATACTTGTTGCGCTTTTTCAGGTGTATTTACTGCGGCGCGACCTTGTTCTTCGGCTTGCTCCATGCCAATTTTGCTGGCATATTTAATTACTACGTCAAGCGAGCGTTGTTGTGATTCAGCCAGGTTACGGCTTTCGCGCATGATTGGACCATAATCAACGCTCGGCATTCCAGCTGGGCGAAATGGGTCAATTGCGACGCCTGTTTGTTGGTAACGTGGAAGTCTATCTGCCATGATTAACCACTCTTCAGTAATGAATATTTGCCATTTGGACCGCCGCTTTGTCCATACATCGCACCAGCTTGGCCAAGTGTTCCAATTGCCTGGTACATACCAGCTTGTGCGGCCGCATCACCTGATGCACGTAAGATATTTGCATTGGCCTGTCCGGAATATCTATAAACGTTTGCCTGGAATCCAGCGGATGAAGATGCTAACTTTGCATTTTCTTGCGATATATCAAACTCGGTATAGCCTTCGCGTAATGCGTAAGTCTGTAATGATCCAGCTGATCCGCCAAATGGATCAATTGCACCGGCACCAGCTCTAGCTCTTACAGTTGAGATAGTGCGATTGATGTTAGTTAATGTTTTAACGCCTTCCTGGCGGGCGCGAATTGCTTCGGTACGTCCTTGCATTTCAGCTTGTTGAGCTTGAAAATTTGACTGTATCTTAGCTTGTTCAGCCTGGGCGTTATAAATCTTTTGTTGCGTTTGGCCCTGTTCATATTGGCCATAAGCGCCTACGACCATTGCGGCAATTGCGAGTTCCATATTATTGTCCTATCGAAACTTTAAATTCCATGTTGAGCAAATTAAACTTTAACGGTTCGCCTTGCGTTACCGTTATTGTTCCCTCTTTATCAAAGCCTAGCAATGGTCCAGCTTTCTTAACGCCGGTATATTCTTGAATTGCAGTATCCAGGACGCTTGCACCAAATTGTCTAAACTGAATTGGATTGTCGTTAATAGTCATTGACTGCGTTTTATAAACGTCGGCATTGATCTCCATCATGCGTTTTTTAAACCCACGAATATTACCGGATGCCATCTTTGCTTCGACTGGCATTGTCTTTAGGTTAATGTTGTAATTCAAACCCACTTGCCAGGAAGATGACGCCGCGGTTGAGAAGGTTACTGTTCCGCCGCCTGGTACTGTCTTATCAGCTTCCAGGATGCCGTCGCGAATTGTTTTGACTGTCTTGCCTACCAGGTGCGCCATTGATGCTGATGCGGCCCCGGAGCTGGCGTACTTAGCGCAATCAGTAGTTAGATCGCGATTAAACACTTCAACGTAATATGCGGTTGCGCCGTTAACTGTCCTGGCCACAATAACGTAAACCGTATTCACGTCAACGGATACGGCTTTAAATAACCCGTCTGTTATTAGCTCAGATGGAGCAATAACGCTCTGTGATCTAAGCAATGAGATATTCATAATTGTGCCATCATCACCGTTTACTACGTATAGCCGATCAGTATCATCGGTTGATGTTGCGCGATTAAGTGCCATGTCCACCGGGTTTTTGACCAGGTGTCCCGATAACAATGTCACATTGTTGGCAATATAGGTCGCCTCGGTATCAGTAAACAATAGCTCATTAACTGATTTGCCCTGGCGTTGTAAAAATAGCGTTCCTGAATCCAGGCCAATAACCGGAAAATTATTCTTTGAGCCAATCTTGGTTGATGTACGAATAATAAAGTTAGTCGGTGTAATTGGTTCTAAGGTTGCCTGGGGGACATAAAACTCGCCGCCAATACTAAAGATCTGCAAGTCACGGCCTGAATAAATATCGGTAATAGTGTTCAGTTGTGACGTATCAATTGTCGCCTCTACGGCCTCATCATCCAATCCTTCGCCATATTGGAAGTTAAAGAAATCAGAGACGCGCGATCCCCAAACCGTAGTCGGCCTGGACTTTGCACCAGCAAAGAATAAACGTCCTTCATGGAAAGTTACTGCCCTGGGCCATCCACGGCCAGCGCTCCAGGAAGGTTCGTATCCACGCTCAATTTCCCAACTGCCCTGGGCAATGTTGCTAGTATCAAAAAATGGAATCTCGACAATAGCTTTGACGCTTGAATTTGTTTTGTATTCAACAATCTTGGCCCGGCCTTGGGGTTCGGCATTGATATATTGACCAACGTCAGTAGATGCAAATGCAGAATGTTGCGATGTAAGGGTTACATTGCCACTTGTCGCCGATGGTGTTAGATGACCGGAAGTTGGAGTTGATACTGTCAGCGTATAGGCGTATGAAGGAATCTCATCAAAAGTAATTGTTGAGACGGTCCAGCTGGCATCGGTTCCGCCGCGAACAAACTTAGTTGGAGCAAGATCTTCCTGAACGAAAATAATCGTATCAGCTGATTGTGTAACCTTTAGTCCTGGAATGATTGCGGCAGTAAACGCGGCAACGGCCAGGTAACTATTACCTGATCCATTGATATTAGTAATCAGGGTTTTATTCTTATAGATATAAACGCGCCCAGGCACGATCGCAAACATATATGAATCATTGACGCTAAACTGAAATGGCACTAAACGAACGGCCTGGCTTGCCAGGTTGGCCGGCAAAGTGTCAATGTATTGCAATCCTTCACGACGACGTGCGCCGCCCTGGGGTTGAATAACTACGTTAGTTGCTTTTTGTAATGCGTTGTAATACTGGTTTAAGTCAATGCGGCCGCGCAGTAGCGGGTCCAATTCTCCCACTACAAAATTGGTTTGAATTAAAACTGAACGTGGCATTATCCAAACCGTACATTGATAAGTGGGAATGCGTCCTGGTGATCTAAGGTCACGGACGGACGGCTTTGTGCGTCAATTGACATTACCTGGCGGAAGTACCCGCCGCGCATATTCTCTTCCGGTAGTCCGAAAGCAAGGCGCTGATAGTATTCGGCTTTTGTAAGCTGGTCAGTTACCATTTGTGCAAAATTGGCCGCCAGGACGTACTTTAAGAAATTGACAAAATATGAAGGCATTTCGCTTTCAGGCGTACGGTATTGGTAATCGACCCAGGCCTCTTCAATGTTAGTCATTAACTTATCTTGCTGAACGTCAAACTCTACGGTAGATGGATAATTTACTGTGTCGTCCGCATATACGGCACGTACTCCAGCAAGACGATCACCTGGTAACTGATACAAGTATTTCCAGCCAAATGCTGGGGTATCTACCAGGCGAGCTAATTGGGTTTTCTTAAATGAAAAGCTCCAGGGGTACATACAAATGACCATATCCCGGATGTCGTCATATAGACGGTCGCAGATCTGCGATGAATCAGATACTTCAGAAAATGACGTTAGTGGTTTTTGCCCTAGATAAATTAGAGCATCAGAACATATTGATAGTTTTGTATCACCCGACGCCATAGTAATCCTTTAATGATGAAAATCCAGGCGAGAAAACTCGCCTGGATTTATTCCTACTACTTAGTCAGTATCAGTATTTGATAGTGTTGTACCATCATTTACGTCAACCACACCAGCGGTAGTATTAGTCAATACATAAACTAAAGTGCCTACTGCGGTGCTACCAGTTGATGTAACGCAATAAATTAAATCACCTACGCTAACCAAGTCGGTTACTGCATTAAAGTAACCTTCTGTGTTTACGTCAGCGATTGTATCGGTAGTTTTGTAACCCCACATAATTGGAGAGTTACCTCTTTTTGATACGTTACCTACTGGGCCAAAATTGTCGCGAGTAAATGCCATGATCTAATCTCCTTATTCAGCGCAAGTAATTTTAACAATGCCTTCAGAATCAATTGCTACTGAACCGGCGCTGAACATAGATGCCACTAAGAAAGAAGTTTTCTCAGGGATATAGTCAACACGGCTAGTTTGATTCAAGCCAATCGCCATGCCTACGGAATCGCGATGGAAAGCATAAACAGTACGATCAGAGCTGGAGAGTGGCAAGCCACCTTCATCGCGATCACCCAGGGTTACAAACTTGAAGCCCAAGTATGTGTCCAATTCACCAGTTACCAAAGCTTTAACTGTGTTGTAGTCAGAGCTGGTCACGGATGTTAGACCTAACAGAGCGGACAAGTTGTTCGCATGGAGAACAATCGTACGACCTTCCATTGGTACGTTCTTTGCGTCCAAAATCTTCTTGGCGGCGCGGAGTTTACCAACGTTTAAGTTTGATGCTGAACCAGTCGAACCGTCATCGGCGATAGTCTTAGCGACTGTACCGGTGCTGGATGCGGCAGTTAAAGCGTCAATGATTACTTGGTCCATACGACGGCCAATCGCACCGGATACAACCTGAACGAGTTCTTGACGCTCATTAAAGTTAACACGTTGCTGATTGAAAATATCACTATATTCTGCGGCGATATAGTCTGTCATAGTGGCAGTTACTTGTGCATAAGTAACGTTTAAAGGTACTACGTCAGTTTGTGGTACACGAACAGATGCAGTTCCCTTACCAATTTTTGGGAATTTTACAGTTGAGCCTTCAACGTTGGTACGCTCGCGAGCTAAACCAGCTAAAGCGCGTTGCGCTTGATAAGCCTGTTTTACTTCGCTATCGAATAACGTGACGAAAGCGTTAGAGATTTGGATACTCATCTCGACTTCCTTTCATATCAAAGTTTAAAAAGTTAAAAATCATTTTTTAGCTTTGCGATTATCCGATGCGGGTCGCTACGCGTAGATCAACGGGCCTTGCGGTTATCCATTACGTAACACTATAAATAAAAAAAGAGCGCGTTGCAACAAGCTTCGCGCTCTTTTTTACCATGACTGGGAAGTCTAACGGCTTCCCTCTCCATACATAGAATAGACCATATCTTCCACTTTTTTGGTGTAGGACGGATCTTTTCCATACTTCGGATCGGCCATCATTGACTGAACATCATTCAAGCTTACCTTTTGATTCTCTTGCATTTCAAGTCCAGGGATGTCCGTTTCCATATAGGAGCCACGGATCTTATGCAATGCGGAGATAAAAGACGCATTGTTGCTGGCGCGCCCAATAGCTTCGATTTCATCCTGGTTTAAAGTGCCGGAAGTTTGCATTTTGGTTAACCATTGCTCGGTCGATTGAACAATCTTGTCCGCATTGCGGCCAAGTTTTTTCATTTCTGCATCTCGACTGGTTTTGACTTGATCTTCCATCGCGCCCATGTGGCCGGTATAGAGATCAATCATTTGGTCAAACTGCTCCTGGCTTAACCCTTGCTCTTTTGCCAGGCCTACAAAGTCTTTGAGCATAGGATCGTCATCTGCAACGCCACGATCCTTCAAGCTGGTAATCTCATACTTACCATCTTTTGGGGCCTTGTGTTTACCAGCTGACATTTTGGCGCGTAATTCAGAGTACGCCTTAGCTAGACCCTCAACGTCCGGGCCGGATTCTTCATCCCAAAAATTTTCAGGGAAAAATTCCGGGCGAACAAAATCTAGCTCTTCAGAACTATCTACTTCCTGGGCTTTGTCGTTTGGATCTACTTCAAGGTGCGGCGCAGATAGATCATCCATTTTGGCGGTTGATTTTTCAGCTGGTTTAACGTTCAGTAAGCTACCTGAATCGTCCTTAGTGTTGCTTGTTGCGTTGTTTCCGGCTTGGTTATCGCTAGTTTCAGCGGTCAAGTTATCGGTATCGCTCATGTTTAAGACCTCGCTCGTTTAATTCGCCGCTCTAATTCCCGGACCAGGGAGTTTTGACCCTCGCGGGCAAACCCATGGGAAGGGTCCTCGCCCGGATACCAGGTCGGCTGTTCGATGGTTGTAGCTCTTAGCCATTCCAAGAGCTTTACGCCATCATCGGTAGAAAAGACACGGGTTACAAGGAGATCAATCTCATTATCACCAGGGCCTTTTTGCTTGATCTCCGCTGGGCGGAGTCCTTCCCATCCTTCTTCCATCATCATGTTTTAAACCTGTTGTGCTTGTGGTTGTTCGGTGCCAGCTGGTGCCTGGGCGGCCTGGGCCATCTGTGCGGCCTGGGCCATTTGCGCCATAATTGCCTGGCGTTGCTCTTTAGAGTTAATCAAATAGCTTGGCACTCCCAGGCGATCTGCCAGGTAATCGGCCAGCTCTTCCTGGTTGATTGCCAGCTGGGCGCCAAGACCTACTTGGCCAGCGACCTGGACGAATTGCAATACGTCATTTACTTCTTGCATATTCTGAGCCTGGGCTAATGATCCAGTAGGCACTACCTTAACTTCTGCGCCATCTACCCGCAATGGGAAATCAATTAAACCCATTTCGTCCATGACTTCCATGGTGCGACGCACAATAGGTTGCATGACTTCGGTAATGAGACGACCATAAGCTGGGCCGATATTCTGAGATAACTCTTTCATGCGCTCCGCGACTTCAGTTGCGGACCGTGCGCTCATGGTATCCGGCGGCAAAGTGTCATCTAACAACATTTTTTTAATGGCGTTACTCAGATCGTTGATAACAAGCTGGGACACGTTAAAGTCACCACCGGATCTCAATGGGCGCAAACTCTCTCCCTGGGGGCCACCGTTGCGGGCCACCGGAATGATCGCGCCAGGAGCGATCCTAACTGTCGCTGGGTTCAAGACGCCATCATCTGCGGCCGTATATACACCGGCAACGGAGATTGACGCGTTTTTCAAAAGTAATTCTTTAACCTTGTTGAGTGTTTTAATGTCAGGCAATGCGTTAACCAGGGGTCCGCGGCCATAAACCTCACCGGCCACCTTCATGTAACGCCCTACCACCCAGGGAGAACTCTTCTTTAGCTCGCGATAAACGATCTCGTTCTTGCCTTTAGGTTCAACAACGTAATAACAAACTGCTCCAGTTTGATAGTTGTAGATCGTGGCTTCCAGGAGATCAATTTCCTCTTCCGGTTTACGGTCAATCTTGATTTGTAGGTCCGGCGGGATCTTGGCATCTTTCCATTGTGTGGTGATTGCCTCACCCTTAACGCGTAACTTACGATAAACGTTGTCAACCGTGCCGTGCTGGCCCTCTTCAAATGAGACTAGGTATTGCGGCACCGCAGTAAAACGAATAGGTGTATCTTTATCGCCTGGCATGATAAGCAAAACTCCTGTACCAACGGCCATATCCAGGAGCATTTCCGAGATTGCCAGGTCAAAGTTAGTTTGCCGCAAGACTTCAAAGAATTTATCAGAGTAAATATCCAGGGCATCAGCAATATCTTTGCGCTTGTCCTTCGGAATGCTGGATCCTGGGGTCAGTTGCATCCATTTACGGTACGGCGGGAAGAGGCCCGACTGAATACGGTTAGCAAAACGCTGGGTCGAATTGATTGCAGTTGAATCAAACACGCGGGCGCGCTTATGTTGACCAGGAGTTTTGCCTTCATACTGCCCGGAGTAGAGGTTTCGCTGGGGAAGAGCAAACTCATAGCACTCTTCGTAGATCGAGCGCCATAAGTCTTTGCGCGAATCCGCTAATTCGGCGCGCTTTAGTACGTGGGCTACTGGCATTTTCTTCATTACATATACTCTTTTTTACGTTTCATCTTGTTGGCCATCTCGCTCTTATGCTCCATATCGACACGGCCCTTAACTTCTTTGGCGTAGTTACGTGCCGCGACCATACCGGCCTTTGTGTACGCAAATTTCTTTAGGACGTTACCCTTTTTGTCATAGACTTCGGGCATGATTACATTCCGCCAGTTGTGTTGGTGCCGCCCGATCCAAGTGTCTCCGGCACAATGCCAAGAGCTGGATTTTCGCGTTGCTGGCTAAACAATAAACGCATACCGCCAGTTTGACGGGCGCGTTTAGTAGCTTGGAGACGATCTTGTTGCGCTTTCTCCTGGGCGGCTAGACGCTCTTCTTGCTTTTTCTGATTTGCCGCAATTGCTGGATCCGGTTCCGGAGCTGGTGCCGGAGCCGGGATTGATGGTCCGCCAAATAATCCACCCATGATTTACTCCTTACGCTAAAGTATTTTGACCTGGGCCAGCACCGCCGCCCAATGTCGTTTGATCTTGACCCAGGCCAGCTGAACGATCCTGGTTAAACAAAAGCCTGGTACCCATACGGCGACGTGCGCGAGTATTGGCCGCTACTTGTGTTTCTGCTGGTGTCGCCTTAACTGGTTCTGCCACCGGAGCTGGTGCCGCTACCGCTTCAACCGCTCTTGCTACTGGTGCGCTACCCCCACCACCGCTAAATACTCCGCCCATGATTTAATCTCCTATACATAAAATGCGATTCACCGGTAGGGCCAAAGCCTCTCATCTCGGATTCCTTTTCGAAGTATAAGAACTCTGCCCATTTTGTCGCGCGTACATTTGACGAACGCACGATGATTTGAATGCGCCGTAGTTGCATAGTGGTTTCAGCCCAATCAAAAAATTGCCTGGCACAACGGCATAACGGTATCGTCACGGTATCAATATCCTTATCGGGGACCATCCAGGCCTCTGCTAACCCTGGCCAAATAGGAATAATCCCAAAAGAAAGCATCGGTTTGCCGTAATACAGTCCAGTAAATGCTGGTCCCATGCTGGTTTGGTGCTTTAATCGGTCCAGCCAATCAGGAATATGCGCCCTGGCATCGAGATCATGCTCGTTAAGATTCATTAAAGCGATGTGTCCGTAGAAAAAAGGGACAAGTTTTCCCCCTTCCGGCATCCGAACTTTAGATGTAAAGCCACTTGTATCGATCATATCATTCCCTAAAGCTCTAGTGGATCTAGTCCAAACTCATCCGCCACGGCCTTACACCGTTGTTTGAACACTTTGTCGTGATGGGACCAGCGTTCCCTGGAATGCGCCCATCTACTCATGTGGACCGCCTCATGGCAAAGCGCCCTGAACACGGTCATGAAATGGCCGCAAAGCATTCGCGATATTTGGATCGTATGTTCATAATCCTCGCCCTCGTCATATAGGTAATACCCATACGCATTAGGATCGTTAATCACCTCAAATTTAATAGCTTCAGGCAAGGGCATATTCCAACGCGCAAACGGTTCGCAACAATAGATTGTCGCGTATAGGTTGCGAAGAATGGCCGGGGTTAAATTCATAACGTTTAGAGAATATCAAAATCAAACTCGGCCGTATATTGTTGGCCATAACTAGATGACGATCCACTCCTGGTCAGGCGCTTATATTCCCCGCCCCCTAGCATCAAGTACGAAAACGCGTCCCCGACGTGCGAATGCTGGTTTTTATTCGGCGCATCCCTAAATCTTTCCTCACCTGGTATGCCTACTCGTTTAAAATGGTAACCACCAGCAAGCGCCTTCCGTAATTTTGGACACGTGCGCGCCACTCTCAAACCCGGTTTTCGATCGATCAGCCGTATCATGGGCGCGGCGCCAGCTTCACGACGTACTCCAAAGTCATTGGTTGGCGCGGGTTGGACCTTGCTAAAGCCCAGGGTCCGCAAGTGATCGAATGCCGTTGTCTCGAAGATCGGATCGCGAGCCTGGCCGGCCGGATCGCCCGTCAAGATTACCTCGGCCTTCGGGTACTTCATGTTGAGTTGTTGCAAGAGCATCTGTCCAAACCTTTGAAGGCCCATATCTTCGGTGACAATCTCTTCCAGGATGTGCCAGGCGCCGGACGGCAAACGTTGTCCGATTACCGCCGCGGGAGTTAAACCAAAATCGCATCCAATTAGTAACGGTAACTCCGGGGTATAGACCAGGGTATCGTCCGTCATCGTGGAATCGTCGTACTCTGCCCATACGGCTTTACCTTCCTGGACGTACACGTATTGCGCGCCCACGTAG
>Ga0209087_1000247_pt1 | contig 35464 bp, 55 predicted proteins | sample S_130805_EF_Meta_FD_187321 | JGI IMG/M metagenome (GOLD analysis project Ga0209087, IMG submission 187321) | Freshwater microbial communities from Lake Simoncouche, Canada to study carbon cycling - S_130805_EF_MetaG (SPAdes) (version 2) | ecosystem: Environmental > Aquatic > Freshwater > Lake ... | reverse complement strand
CCAAGAACGCGGCGCGTACGGATTTAGGATTCGACATAGTGGCACAAATCACATTTTAGGAGCAACATGGCAGGCAAAGGCCCAGCGCCAAAAGACGCAGAACAGCGCAGACGCAGAAACGCGGACCCTGTGCCCACTCAGGTAGTCGTGCAAGATGACGTCTTGCGTGGTCCAGACCTACCTGCTGGCTACCCTTGGCACACACAGACTTTTACTTGGTGGGACACTTGGCGCAAGTCAGCACAGGCTGCAACTTTCACCAACACCGACTGGGATTTTTTGATTGACACAGCCCTCTTGCACTCGTCCTTTTGGAACGGTGACAACGTGGGTGCAGAATTGCGGCTCCGAGTCGCTAAGTTTGGCGCTACACCTGAAGACAGAATGCGGCTGAGACTGCAGGTCGAGGGTGAAGCAGAGGGGGCCAAATCTAACAAGACCCTATCTGACCAGCGACGAACTCGTCTGTTGAGAGTGGTGGGGGAGCTTGACAAAGAAGAAACGGCAACAGAGTAGCTTCATCTCACTCGGGTGGGACGCGATTGACTGGATTGAGACTTATCTAGTCCACGGCCCAGGCGACGTGCAAGGCGAGGCCATCACTCTAGACGACGAACAAGCCACTTTCATACTGAAAGCATACGAACTGGACAAGAATGGACGACGGGTCACAAGGCGAGCCTTTTTCTCGCGACCAAAAGGCCGTGCGAAATCTGAGCTGGCTGGAATGCTCGTCTGCTTTGAGGCTCTCGGCCCTGCTCGCTTTGACCGTTGGGACCAGTTCGGCAACCCAGTTGGCAGACCAGTGCAGTACCCGTTCATCAGATGTCTAGCTACTGAAGAATCGCAATCGGGCAACACATACGACAACGTGCGCTACATGCTCGAGCACATCAAAACGAACTTTGGCACTGAGTACCCAGGCATCGACGTCGGGCTCACACGCACTTTCCTAAAGGGTGGCGGCGAAATCGTCCCATCAACAGCAGCATCAGCATCAAAAGACGGCGGAAAAGAGTCGTTTGCGGTGGCTGATGAGACACACCTCTATTCGAGCCCTGAGCTCAAGCGAATGCACGAAACCGTTCGGCGTAACCTAGCCAAGCGAAAAGCTGCAGACCCTTGGATGCTCGAGACTTCAACAATGTATTCGGTCGGCGAGGAATCAATCGCTGAACAAACGCACCGCCAATGGATTTCGATACAAGAAGGCCGCACAAAAAATCAAGGCCTGTTATTCGACCACAAGCAAGCGCCCGATGTACCAGACCTGCACGATAGCGAAAAGCTTAAAAAGGCTCTCGCTTTCGTGTACGGCCCAGCCTTCAAATGGCTTGATGCTGACCGCCTAATGGCCGAAATACAAGACCCGATGACAAAAGCATCAGACGCAAGACGCTACTTTTTGAACCAGCCGTCCACAGACACAGACCGCTACATGAACATCACAGCATGGAATGCAGCCGCAGAGCCTGAAGAGCTTGCAGAAGGCACCGAGGTTGTGCTTGGGTATGACGGCTCTCGCAAAGACGACGCCACTGTTCTTGTTGCGTGCCGTATTGAAGACGGCAAGATTTTTCAGATTGACTGCTGGGAACGACCACCTGGACCCGCGGGTTACGGGTGGGAAGTCCCAAGAGCAGAAGTCGATGAAGCGGTGCGAGCCGCATTCGCAAAGTTCAAAGTGCACAAGATATGGGCAGACCCTTCGGGTTGGCAGTCTTACTTGGACGCTTGGAACTCAACATTCGCCGACAAAGTAGTCGCGGTTTACCCTTCGAGCCAGCGAAAACTGATGGCGCAAGGACTTGACCGCTTTCTCGAGGACACACTCGAGGGCCGCTTGAAACACAGCGGTGCAGCTGAACTTACAAGACACGTGACTAACGCGGTGCCGACTCGGTACGGTCAGGTCATGAAACCATCGCACAGTCACAAGATTGACGGTTTGATTGCTGCAGTGCTTGCCTACCTGGGTCGCACTGAAGCGCTCATCAATCCCGAACCCGTGGCTCCGAAAGTCGCATACCGCACAATACAAGTCTAGGAGACAAAATGAAGAACTTTGATGCTGGGCTTGCTCTTGAAATCGCAGGTGTCACGCTTGTCACTGTCGGACTCGGTTTGCTCTCACTGCCAATCGCTCTCATAGCTCTTGGCTCCTTCCTCGTTTGGGTTACAGAAAAGGCTAACTGATGACTGCTGGCATTTATAACGCGACTATCGACCAGGGTGCAACCTGGAGCGTCGTTGTTACATACAAAGATTCTACTGGAACGCCAATCAACTTGACTGGGTACACCGCGGCCATGCAGGTGCGTCAGCAGTACAGTTCTGACACAGCCGAGTTGACACTAACTAGCCCAAGCGGCGGTATTGTCATCACTGGCGCAACTGGCGTTGTCACAATCACGATGACCGCAACACAGACCGCGGCACTCGAAGAGGGCTACTACGTTTACGACGTCGAACTGACGTCTGGCAGCTACAAAGACCGTCTGATTCAGGGCCAGCTAACAGTGGCTCCCGAGGTAACGCGTGTCTGACCAAAATCAAGTCACCGTCGTCAAGGACATCAACACCGTCCTTATCTCAGACATTGGAGCACAGGGCCCTGTAGGCTCAACTGGCCCAACAGGTCCAACAGGTCCTGCTGGTGCGACAGGTGCAACTGGCCCAATCGGCGTCACTGGTCCAAGCGGCGCTTCTGGCCCAACAGGCCCAATCGGTGTTACTGGCCCAATCGGTGTCACTGGCCCAATCGGCGTTACTGGCCCAACAGGTCCAGTCGGCGCGACAGGCCCACAAGGAATCCAAGGCATTCAAGGTCCAGTCGGTGTGACTGGCCCAATCGGCGCAACAGGCCCGCAGGGCACAACTGGAGCAACAGGCCCACAAGGCCTCGTCGGTGTCACTGGCCCAACAGGTCCAGTCGGCGCGACAGGTCCAGTCGGTGCAACAGGTCCACAAGGCATTCAAGGCGTAGTCGGCGCAACTGGAGCTACAGGCCCAGTCGGTGCCACTGGCGCGACTGGCGCAGCTTCTACCGTTCCAGGCCCAACAGGTACAACAGGCCCAATCGGCGCAACTGGAGCAACAGGCCCAATCGGCGCAACAGGTGTCAGTGGTCCAACGGGCGCGACAGGCGCCACGGGTCCACAGGGGCAGTCCAGCAGCTTCTATGACTACAAAATCAAGACAAGCATAACAAGCGGCAACCCTGGCAACACTTTCATTATTTACAACAACGCAACACAAACGAGCGCAACTGCGCTTAACGTGAGCCACATTGATGCTGACAACTACGACATCAATATTTTCCTTCATTTGCTCGAAGCGGGCGACGTTGTTGTTGTACAAGATGCCAACGACTCTGACAACTTTCAAAAATGGACGGTCACAGCGGCGCCTGTCGAGCAGACTGGCTACGATACAATCGCAGTCTCTTTGCTCGCGTCGGGTGGAACTGGCACAACTGGCTTTGCGAATAACCACTTAGTCTTCTTAGCAATCGTTTCGGGCGGCATTGTTGGACCAAGCGGTGCAACAGGTGCTACAGGCCCACAAGGTCCCACAGGCTCGACAGGCCCAACAGGCCCAATCGGTGCAACTGGTGCCAGCGGTGCAGCTTCTATTATCCCAGGCCCGACGGGTCCAACAGGGCCAATCGGTGCTACAGGCCCAGTCGGCGCGTCGGGTGCAGCTGGAGCAACAGGTGCAGTTGGTGCAACAGGCCCCGCTGGTGTTGATGGTGCGACTGGTCCAACAGGCCCAGTCGGTGCCACAGGTCCAGCAGGAGCCACAGGCCCTGCAGGTGCTACTGGCGCAACAGGCCCACAAGGCATTCAAGGAATCCAAGGCGACGTCGGAGTTACTGGCCCAATCGGCGCCACAGGCCCCGTCGGTGCGACTGGCCCAGTCGGTGCAACAGGAGCTGTCGGTTCAACAGGCGCAGTCGGTGCCACAGGCCCCGTCGGTGCAACTGGTGCCACAGGCCCTGCAGGTACGAACGGCACAGACGGCGCAACAGGCGCCACTGGCCCAACTGGCCCGCAAGGCACAACAGGTCCGACGGGCTCTACAGGTCCAGTCGGTGCAACGGGTGCAACTGGCGCAAACGGTGCGACTGGTGCGACTGGCCCGCAAGGCGGCGACAACCCCGTTGTAGACTACTTAGACGGCGGCACCTCGGCTCAAATCGGCGACGTCATATACAACGCAGAGACATCAAGCACAACTTCATGGACTTACATCATTGACGCTGGGGCGTCAGTCACGACATTCTAGCCAATAGAGAAAGCAGCCAACATGACATCAAGACTCCAAAATCGCCGAGACACCGCGGCCAACTGGACATCTAACAACCCCACCCTTGCTGCAGGCGAAATCGGACTCGAAACCGACACAGCCAAGTACAAGATGGGCACGGGCTCAACTCCTTGGAACTCTTTGGCGTATGCTTACACAGCTGGTGCTGCTGGCGCTACTGGTCCAACTGGTCCAATCGGTGCGACAGGCCCAACTGGCGTTACTGGCATCACAGGTCCAACTGGTCCAATCGGTGCGACAGGGCCAACAGGTCCGACAGGTGCAACTGGTCCAAACGGCGCTACAGGTCCAACTGGCGCTGCTGGTGGCGGTATCGCAGCTTTCAACGCACAAACTGGCACAACTTACACGCTTGTTCTAACCGACGTCAACGACTTGGTTACAGCTAACAACGCAGGTGCAATCACCATCACTGTTCCACCTTCGGTGTTTGCAGCCAATGACGTTATCAATGTGCAGCAAATCGGTGTGGGCCAGGTTACTTTTGCGCAGGGTGCGGGTGTCACAATCACTTCCACTGGTGCGACAGCAACAGCGCCCAAGCTAAGAGCACGGTATTCAGCTTGTTCGATTATCTGCACAGCAGCAAATACATTTACAGTCGTGGGTGACCTCTCCTAATGCCAATCCTTGGAGTCTTAGCCTCTGCCATTAGCGGCAACCTGAGTTTTGCCGTAGGCGTGTATGACGCACTGGCCACTGTAACTGTGGGCGCAACGGCGGTCCCTTCGGTCACTTTTGCGGGTATTCCAGCTGGATATAGGCATTTGCAGATTCGCGCAGTGCACAGGTCTACAACTGGCACAGGCGATGGAACAATCTATATGCAAATGAATGATGACGCTAGTGGCAACTACTCTTGGCACCGTGTTTATGGATACGGAACGGGTTCGCCTGGAGCGGATTCAAGCATCAACACTACAGCGTGCGCAATCGGACAAGCACAGGGTGCCTCATCAGCGTTGCCTTTGTCATATGCAACCATGATTGTTGATATTTTAGACTACGCCAGCCCTACAAAGAACAAGACAGTTAATGCCATCGCTGGTACAAGTTTAAACAACAACGCTGGTGAAGCGTTTTTCTTCAATTCATCTTGTTGGAGAAGTATATCTGCCGTTTCTGCTTTAAGCATTACTACCAACCAAACAAGTTTTGCGCAGTATTCGTCGTTTGCACTTTACGGGGTGAAATAAATGGCAACAAACACGTATGTCGCCTTAGACAAAAAGACCATAGCCTCAAACGTAAGCAGCGTTGACTTCACGGGCATAAGTGGCGGGTACACAGACCTTGTTATTGTTGCCAATGTCGGTTCAACTGTAGCTGAAGATTACCTACAGCTGCGTTTTAACTCCGATTCTGCAACAAATTATTCAACTATTTCAATCGACGGCAATGGTTCAGGTACAAGGGCTGGTAAATCAGCAGACCGCAATGCGATGTTCGCGCAGTGGAACACCGCGACTTCAAACGACATCACGGCAAACCTGATAATCAACATACAAAGCTACGCTTCAACCAACATTTATAAAACTGTTGTCGCACGCAGTAACAGAGCCACGGCCACAACTCCGACTTACACTGGAACTGAAGGGCTTATCGGCGTTTGGCGCAAAACACCCGAAGCAATTACAACGATAACATGCCTCATGGCCAGTGGTAGCATTCTGGCGGGCTCTACATTCTCGCTTTACGGCATCGCGGCTGAAGGAATCAGCCCCGCGCCAAAAGCTACGGGCGGCGCGATTTATTCAGATTCGACATACTACTACCACGTTTTTGGTTCTAGTGGCGCTTTCATTCCATCTCAGACATTCAATGCTGACACCCTAGTTCTTGCGGGTGGCGGCGGTTCGTCAGGCGATGATGGTGGTGCTGGTGGTGCTGGTGGTCTTTGTATTCTTTTGAACAGCGGATACACAAGCGGCACCACGTACACTGCAACCATCGGCGCGGGCGGCACGGCCAACACAGTAAACGCAAGGGGCGGCCAGGGCATCAACACCACTTTCAACTCCATAACGGCGTTGGGCGGCGGCGGCGGCGGCTACGGCAATCCCGCAGCTGGCGTTCTCACTGGCGCTGCTGGTGGTTCGGGCGGCGGCGGCGGTTACGGCACTTCTGCAGCTGGCGGCGCAGCAACTCAAGGCACTTCGGGTGGCGCGACTGGTTATGGTTTTGCAGGCGGCAGCGGCTTTGCTACCTCGCAGTACGGCACAGGCGGTGGCGGCGGCGCAGGCGGCGCAGGCGGCAACGGTTCAGCTACGAATGGCGGCGCAGGTGGCATTGGGCGCACAGACTCATTTATTAATTCGATTGGCGCGGCGACTGGTGTAGGCCAGCTCGTGGCTGGCAATTACTACCTGGCTGGCGGCGGCGGTGGTTCAATCGGCGGCAGTGCAGCGGGCGGTTTTTGGGGTGCTGGCGGTGCTGGTGGCGGTGGACGTGGCGGTGGCAGCGGCGGGGTCGGAACTGAAGTTGGCGCAACTGCTGGTCTTCCTAACACAGGCGGCGGCGGCGGTGCAGATACTAAAGCTGGCGGTTCGGGTGTTGTCATAGTTCGTTACTTGAAGGCCTAAGGGAGAAAAATGCCAGCCAACTATGTGCTTCTTGAAACAATCGAGCTGACTCAAAGCGCTTCTTCTGTCACACTTGACAGTATACCGCAAACTGGCTACACCGACCTCAAACTTGTGATGAGCACTCGTTGCAGCGCAACATTTGGCAATTCTTGGTACGACACTTATATCACTGTAAACTCAGGCGCTGCGCTCTCATGGCGCGACCTTATTGGACTGGGCAGCGGAACACCATCAAGTCGCACCGATACCACATCTTTCGTTACGCTTGGCGTGACTTCATCTGGCGCTACAGCTTCGACATTCGGCAACACAACAATGTATTTGCCAAACTACAATTCGACAACGACATACAAGACTGTGTCTATGGAGTCGGTGTCAGAGAACAACGCCTCGGGCGCTGCGATTCAGCTGAGCGCTGGTTTGTATTCATCAAACACTGCGATTTCATCAATCACAATCACACCGTACAACTCTCCAACGGCGCAGTTCGTGCAGTACAGCACTTTTTCACTCTACGGTGTGGCTGCGTTCGGCACAACACCAGTAACGGCACCGAAAGCCACAGGCGGCAACATCATCGCCAACGACGGCACCTACTGGTACCACGCTTTCTTGACCTCTGGAACGTTTACACCTCAACTGGCACTGGCAGTTGATGTGCTTACTGTCGCGGGTGGTGGCGGTGCTACCGACAATTCATCGGGTGGCGGCGGTGCTGGTGGTCTTGTGTACGCTTCATCACAAAGCCTGACGAGCATTAACCACGCAGTTGTCGTAGGCGCGGGGGGTGCAGGAACTGGTGGTGCTGGAATACCATCGGGTAAAGGAAGCAACTCTCAATTCGCATCGCTTACTGCTGCGCAAGGTGGCGGCGGGTCTTGGGGTCGTAACTTCGGGCCAAGCGGCGCACAAAACGGCGGTTGTGGTGGTGGCGCGGTTGGTTCTTTGTCGTCAACTGGTGGAACTGGCTCGCAGGGTTTTGCTGGCGGTAACGCTAATTCAGCCGCACCAAACTACGGCGCAGGTGGTGGTGGTGGTATGGGCGCAGTTGGCGGTAATGGAAATGATAGTGCAGGCGGTGCTGGTGGCAATGGTTTATCTACGTACTCTTCTTGGGGCGCTGCTACATTGACTGGCCAAAACATAGGCGGGACTTATTGGTACGCTGGTGGTGGCGGTGGTGGCATCAATGCCAACACAAGCGGCTCAGGTGCTGGTGGAAACGGCGGCGGTGGTGCAGCAGTGCCAGCTGGAACTACACCAAACAGTGGAATTATTGGCACGGGTGGCGGCGGTGGCGCAAGCGGGTACCCCGTAGTTGGTGGTGGCGCTGGTGTTGCTGGTTCGGGTGGTTCTGGCATTGTAATTATTCGATACGCGATGGTATAAGGAGAAAAATGTCACACTGGGCAGAAATAGACGAAACCAACACGGTTATTCGTGTGCTGGTTGGCGACAACTCAGAGCCTGACGAGGGCGAAGCTTTTATGAACTCGCTTGGCGGCACTTGGGTCAAGACCAGCTACAACGGCAACATTCGAAAGAACTACGCAGGTATCGGATTCACATACGACGCTGTGCGTGACGCTTTCATCGCACCAAAGCCCGAATGCCACGAAACTGTCGCATTCGACGAAGAGACTTGCACCTGGTCTTGTCCAGATGCCTCACACGTTATCATCATGGGAGAAGAATAATGAGCGAAGTGCCAAAGAAACTGGTTGTGGACCTGTCAACAGGGACTCAACGATATATCGACCTTACACCTGAAGAGATTGAGCAGCGCGAGATTGATGCACAAAACGCAGCAATCGAACGAGCAGAGCGCGAAGCAGCAGAAGCCGCAAAGGCTGACGCAAAGCTGACCGCACAAGCCAAGCTTCAGGCGCTTGGCCTGACTGGCGACGAAATCGCAGCAATAACAGAATGAACAAGGTCGGGGGACCAATGAGATTCCACGTTGTAGCACTGCCACACACAAATGTAACAAAAGACTTTACAAGCTGCGCCTTCACTGAGAAGGTGCGACGTTTCTGTATCATGATGACGGACCTCGGACATGAGGTTATTCTCTACGCTGGCGAGGAAAATGAAGCGCCAGTGACCGAGCACGTGGTCTGCATCGGCGAGGACCTGCGAGCTGCAGCGGTTGGCAAAAACCACTACACGACGGCGTCGTTTGATACGAACTTGCCGCACTGGCAGGTGTTTAACGCAACCGCCATCAACAAGATGCGCGAGCGTCTAGAACCAAAAGACTTCATTTGCGTAATCGGCGGCACCGCACACAAGCCAATCGCAGACGCTTTCCCGCAGCACACGACAGTCGAGTTTGGAATCGGGTACGGCGGCACTTTCGCCAAGTACCGCGTTTTTGAGTCTTACGCGTGGATGCACTCAATCTACGCTGGACACACAAATCCGACAACAACAAACGGCAACTTCTTTGACGCAGTAATACCAGGGTACCTCGAACCTGAGATGTTCCCAGCGGGTGATGGCGACGGAGACTATTACTTTTTTATCGGGCGTATCATCGACCGAAAAGGCTACAGAATCGCACAAGAAGTCTGCGAACGCCTTGGCAAGAGGCTCATTCTTGCGGGCCCAGGCGAAGGCACAGGCTACGGCGAGTTCATCGGAAACGTTGGACCCGAGCAAAGAGCCGAGCTTATGGGCGGCGCAATTGCGTTGTTCGCACCAACTCTGTATATCGAGCCTTTTGGCAATATTGCCATCGAAGCCCAAGTCTGTGGCACTCCTACAATCACGACCGACTGGGGTGCATTCGTAGAGACCAACATCAACGGAGTGACTGGCTACAGATGCCGCACTCTCGCCGATTTCGTTCGTGCAGCCGAGGACGTCAAGTCACTCGACCGCGCAGCGATTAGACAGCAAGCAATCGAGAAGTATTCACTTGCGACTGTTGGAAAGATGTACGAAGACTATTTTGCAAGGCTGCTTACCCTTTGGGACGACGGCTGGTATCAACTCGAGACAGAAAAGGCCACTAAATGAGCTTATCGAACAGACTGCGCAAAGCAGGCGAACAACGGTCGAACAACCAGTTCTTAGAACCGTTTTTGCCTGGCCGCGCTTTGTACGCAACTCCAGCTGGCGTTGATGTTAATTCCGACACAGCAATTCGCATGTCCACCGTTTACGCGTGCGTGCGTCTTTTGGGTGATACAATTAGTTCATTGCCCCTTTCTGCCTACGTACGCAGAGGGCGAGCCCGCATCTCATACGCATCAGTCTATGGCGAAATGCCAGAGTGGGTGACCAAGCCGAATCCTGAAGCTACACGCCTGGAGTTCTATGAGCAGGTTATCTCGTCTTTGAACTTGCACGGCAACGCTTTCATTTTGACAGTGCGCGATGACATGGGCGACGTGAAAGAGCTCTACTGCATCAACCCGCTTCAAGTTCGCATTCGCCGCCCAGACCCAATGGGCGAGATTGAGTACGTCGTCACAATCGGTCAAAACGCGCAAGACCCAGTCAACCAGTTCTATGACAATGCACAGCCTTTCGACCCTATGGCGACAAAGACGATGGTGCTTACAAAGAACGAAATGCTGCATATTCCGATGTTCAGACTTCCAGGCCAGCTTCTTGGTCTTGGTCCAATCGCGGCTGCTCGCATCACTCTTGGCTCTGCGATGGCTGCAGAAGTTTACGCAGCCAGCTACTTTGGTAACGCTGCAAACCCAGGCGGCGTCATTGAGTCTCCAGGCGAAATGACTGAGGAGCAGATTTCGGACATCGCTCGCAACTGGAACATGAGCCACACTGGCCCTTACCGTGCTGGCAAGCTTGGCATTCTAACTGGTGGCGCTTCGTTCAAGCCGCTTACACTCAACGCCTCAGACGCGCAGCTTCTCGAAGTTCGTCGCTTTGGAGTCGAAGAAATCGCTCGCCTTTTCCGTGTTCCAATCTCACTGCTTGGACACCCAGTGGCAGGCGCCATGAGCTTTGCATCAGTTGAAGCTCAGAACCTGTCATTCGTTCAACACTCACTGCGCCCACTTTTGGAGCGCCTAGAGCAAGCACTCTCACCGCTGCTGCCAGAGTCTGATGGCTTTATCAAGTTCAACCTTGATGCGCTGCTGCGCGGTACAACACTCGAGCGCTACGACGCTTACACAAAGGGACTCAACGAGGGCTTCTTGTCACTCAACGACGTCCGCGCAGTTGAAGACCTTGCGCCACTTGGCGAGTCTGGCGACCAATACAGAGTTCCGTTGCAGAACATCGACGCAAAGGACGCAAAAGACGTTGGCATGAAGCTGAGGGCTGAAATCGCCACCAACTTGATACAAGTCGGGTTTGAGCCGAAAGCGGTCCTTGAGGCCGTGGGCTTGCCACCGATGGGTCACACTGGAGTTCCAACAGGTCAGTTGCAGCAAGTCTCAACGATTGACCCCGAAAATCCATCATCAGTTTACGAGGTCAACTAATGCCATATTTCATTTCCGACCAGCAAAGCGACTGCTCGGGTTGGGCAGCAGTAAAGCAAGAATCGGACGGCAGCTACACAACGCTCGCCTGTCACGACACGAAACAAGACGCAATCGACCAAATGGTCGCGGTTTCCATCTCTGAAGACATGGAGCCAGGCGGCGAAGTTGGCAAGCGCGAATCCGTCGGGGAAGACAGGAGCAAGATGAAGAAAATCGAGCGTCGCACTTTTACAGTGCGCAACATAGAGACACGCCAAGAGGGCGACGGCACAATGCGCCTTGCGGGCTACGCGGCGGTTTTCAATGACCCCAGCGTACCGCTACCGTTCAGCGAGCGCATCGCACCTGGAGCATTCCGCAAGACTCTTAGTGAGACACCAGACGTGAGACTCCTAATCAACCACGAAGGCTTGCCTCTCGCACGCACAAAAAACGGCACACTTTCGTTGACCGAGGACGAGACAGGTCTTTACATCTCGGCAGAATTGCCAGACACAACAGAGGCCCGCGATTTGTGGACTTTAGTGCAGCGCGGTGACGTTGACCAAATGAGCTTTGCATTTCGCGTCATTCGCCAATCCTGGAACAAAGAGCGCACCGAGCGCACACTAACTGAAGTTTCACTCGCAGACGGCGACGTCAGCGTAGTCACCTACCCCGCTTACCCAACTACAACAGTCGAAGCTCGCGAGCATTTGCAAAATGCGGTTCGCGCAGTCAAAGAAGGCCGCGAAGTTTCGGGCGAGTCACTTTTGGTTTTGCAGAGTGTCTTTGACGATTTGACAGAGGGGCACGACTACGTAATGAAAGCAGTCGAAGTCATGGCAACTCTAATGGACTTGCAAGACGTACCAGCTGAAGACATGCCGATGGAAGACATGCCAGCAGAGGAGACACCAGCAGAGGACATGCCTGTTGCTGGTCGTTCAATCTCACTTCGCCTTGCAAAGGCGATTATCAACAACACAAAATAGCATTCTGCTGGCAAATGGCCCGCAGATACCGAAGTCGGAGCGAGACTCACACCCCAAAAGCGCCGTGAGCAAAATCGCCACCACCTCGAATCCAAACTCATAAGGAGCAGAATACAATGTCATACCTTGACAAAGTAATCGAGCGCCGTGACGCAGTAAAGGCAGAAATGGATGCAGTTCTTGAAGCAGTAGCTGAAGAGAACCGCACCGACCTTACTGCAGAGGAAACCGAGAAGGTTGACGCTCTTGTAGAAGAGTCACGTTCACTCGATACAAAAATCGAAAAGCTAAAGACACAGGCTGACGCAGACGCTAAGGCTGCAGAAGTTCGTTCAGCAGTTGCGCCAGTTGCGACTCCAGCAGGCGGCGCTCGCGTCATCTCTGAAGCTCGCACGTACGCACCAGAAGCAGAAGCTTCATTCGTGAAGGACGCATACAACGCGCAATTCAAGAATGACTATGCAGCATCTGAGCGTCTCGCACGCCACATGCGTGAAGAATCAATCGAAAACCGCGCAGTTGCGACTGGTAACTTCGATGGTCTCGTAGTACCACAGTACCTTACAGACCTAGCTGCACCGTATGCTCGCGCTGGCCGCCCATTCTTGGACGCTGCTACAAACAAGCATGCACTCCCTGCCTCAGGTATGACGCTGAACATCAGCAGAATGACCACTGGCACAACAACTGCAATCCAGGCAACAGAAAACGCAGCAGTCTCAAACACAGACGCTGACGACACACTACTCACTATCAACGTGCGCACAGTGGCTGGACAACAGGACATCTCACGCCAGGCAATCGAACGTGGAACAGGAATTGATTCGTTCATTCTTGCAGACCTCATTCGCTCATGGCACACAACACTTGACAACCAGTGCCTCAACGGTGCTGGAACTTCAGGAACCGTTCTTGGTCTTGATGCTTCAGGTGGAAACGCAATCACTTACACATCTGCATCACCAACAGTCCAGCTTCTTTACCCAAAGCTAGCTGACGCTGTACAACAGATTCAGACAACAGCATTCCAGCAACCAACACACTGGATTATGCACCCACGTCGCCTTGCTTACCTCTTGGCTGCAGTTGATTCATCTAACCGTCCACTCGTTGTACCAACAGCAGGCGGCCCAATGAACACAATCGCATCTGGTGCAGGAGCCGTATCATACGGTAACTCAGGTTACTCATTGATGGGTCTTCCAATCATCACAGACGCAAACGTCGTTACAAACGCAGGTGCTGGCACAAACCAGGACAAGATTTATTGCGTTGCTGCACCTGAAATGCACCTTTGGGAGCAACCAGGTTCACCATTCGCGCTCAACTTTGACGCGACTAGTGCTGGCAGCTTGACAATCAAGTCTGTTGTTTATGGCTACGCAGCCTTCTCAGCAGGACGTTACCCAGCAGCTGCCTCTATCATCTCAGGCACTGGCTTAGTAGCACCGTCCTTCTAATCGAAGGACTTTAGTACAAGCGCAGGGCAGGCGAGACTCCCCCGACTCGTCTGCCCTGCGCCCACAACACCCAGGAAAGAGGACACAGCGTGGCCCTAACAAACTGCTATTGCACACTGTCTGACTTGAAAACAAGCCTCGCAATCGAGGACATTCAAGACGACACAGCGCTCGAGGCCGCTATCCTCACAGCCAGCCGCATGGTCGATGACTACACAGGCAGGTTCTTTTACAGAGACGGCACAACTGGCGCACCTGTGACCCGCTATTACACACCGAACGACTGGTGGATTTGCAATACAGACGACTTCATCTCGCTCAACGAGATTGCGACAGACGAGAACTTCGACCAAAGCTACACCACCGTGTGGGCAGCGACTGATTACATGGTTGAACCCGTCAACAACCCACGCCGAGGCTGGCCGTACACTCGCCTTCTTGCCATCGGCTCTTACCTTTTCCCACGCCTCTACCCACAGACAGTCCGCATCAAGGCAGTCTGGGGCTGGAGTTCAATACCAAATGAAATCCAAATGGCTACCAAGCTTCAGGCTTCCCGCCTGTTTATTCGCCGTCAATCACCTTTCGGCATCGCGGGCACACCAGACCTTGGCACAGTTCGCCTTTCTTCCCGCCTTGACCCAGACGTCGAGGCATTGATTCGTCCATTCCGCAAGCTGAACGGTCTCGTCGCGTGATAATCTCCGACATTCGTGAGGGCATCAAGCAGAACCTTTCTTCCATTGAGGGGTTGCGCTGTTACGACCTCGTTCCAGATGTAATCGTCCCACCGTGTGTGGTTGTTGGCCAGCTCGATTTCACATTCGACTTGAACAACGCCCGCGGTCTAGACCAGGCCAATCTTGATGTGTTTGTCATCGTCCAACGCTTTTCGGAGCGCACAGGACAGGACAAGCTAGACACGTATCTAGCTGGTTCAGGTGACAACTCAATCAAGGCGGCTATTGAATCGGACCGCACTCTTGGTGGTGCTTGCAACACGTTGCGAGTCACTTCTGCAGAGTCTGGCACCTATCAAATGGGCGACATCGACTATCTTTCTTATCGCTACCGACTAACCGTATGGGGTCAAGGAGACTAACATGCAATATACAATCACCTCGGACACCCTTGCGGTGGCCAACAAGAAAAAAGGCGACCAGGTCGCTGAAAAAGAATTGCTAGAAGCTGGACTCAATATCGCTGCGCTTGTCAGCGGTGGGCACCTATCAAGCAATAGCCCCGTCAAAACACAAGCAGAAGGAGCCGAATAATGGCCCGTTTAGTCCTAACCAACGCGTACGTAACAATCAACTCGGTCAATCTATCAGACCACGTCTCTAGCGTCACACTCACAACAAGTGACGACATCGTTGAAACAACAGCCTTCGGCTCGACAGCACGCACACGCGTTGCTGGCCTTGCTGACAACTCAGTAGCACTCGAGTTCCAACAGGACTACGCAGCAAGCTCAGTTGAAGCAACAATCAACGCAACTGGTTCTTCTCTTGTTGGCACAACGACAACAATCGTCGTGAAGCCCAACGGTGCAACCACAGCAGCTGACAACCCTGCTTACACATTCACAGCGCTTGTTTCCGAGTGGACTCCCCTCAGTGGAGCCGTCGGCGAATTAGCAACTGCGAGCGTTACATGGCCAATCTCAGGTGCTATCACAAAGGCGGTTTCATAAGTGGCCCGTATCGTCCTGACTAACGTTGCAGTCACGTATGGTGCAACCGACATCTCGAGCTACGTCACTTCTGTCACTTTGAACACGACCTATGACGTGGTCGAGACAACGGCATTTGGCAATACCGCACGCACCCGCGTTGCTGGTCTTGCTGACAACAGCGTGTCCTTTGAGTTCAACCAGGACTACGCAGCAAGCGCACTCGAGTCTGTAATCAACGGAACTTCAACGACAGTCGGCACAGCGGTTTCAATCACCGTTCGCCCTGTTGCTGGCAGCTCTCCTGCTTACAGTTTCAGCGCACTGATTTCCGAATGGACTCCGCTCAACGGAGCAGTCGGAGAGTTAGCAACCGCATCGGTCACTTGGCCGATTAGCGGCGTCATCACTAAATCCTAAACCAACAAGGGGGAACAATGGACGGCTTATCAATCAAAGTCAAAACCACAGACGGCGTCGAGGCTTCATACAAACTGACACCTCGCGTCATCGTCGGATTCGAGCAGCAATACGGCAAAGGAATGCCGAAGCTACTTGGTGAAGAGCAAAAAATCGAGCACGTCTATTGGCTTGCGTGGAAGTCCATGCAGACCAGCGGAGTCATCGTAAAGCCGTGGGGCCCAGATTTCTTGGATACCATCATCAGTGCGGAGCTTGATTCTGACGATTCTTTCGGGTCCACCGAGACAGCCTAACCTACACTGTAGCGGCTATCTCGGTGGAAACAGGCATTTCACCAGTTGATTTGCTTGATGCCCCCGAGGGGGTGCTTGAAGCAATCACTGCCTACCTAAAAGAACGGGCGAAAAAGAACAATGGCTGACGAAGCAATCATTCTCACTGGGGTCCACGAAACACTCATGGCGCTCAAAGAGTTTGACAAAGACGCAGTCAAAAAGTTCAACAAGGTCATCAACACCGAGCTGGCTAGCGCGGAACGAGACGCTCACGCGCTTGTATCCCAAGCTAGCGGCTACGGGCCAAGCGGCACACCGATGAGCGGCTGGAAACCAAACGACGCAGCAAAACCGCGTCGCTCCACTCGCGGTGGTGCTGGCTGGCCTGGTTGGAATACTGGCGTCATTCAGCAGGGTATTCGCAAGACAAAAGCGCAAGGCAAGGTCCGAGGAGACTGGACGACTTCTGCTGGTGCGCTGCTCAACAAGTCTGCAGCTGGCGCGATTTTTGAAGTCGCAGGCCGCAAGACGAAAGGCACTGCAGACCGCACAGGTTCTGCTCAGTTCTTGCGCACTTTGGGCAACAGGTTCGGCAAGGCGTCACGTCTTGTGTGGCGAGTCGTTGACAAAGACAAACCAAGAATCGAAAAAAACGTGGCCCGCGCACTTGAAGAGGCCAAAGCAACTTTACAGAAGCATCTAAACGGAGAGCGAGTCTAAAATGGCAGTTGGGGCAATAGTCGCTCGCATTCTGACGCAATACTCTGACAAGGGCACAAAAGCTGCAGTCAAAGACATCAGCAAGATGGAGAAGAAGTTCGGCGATTTCGCCAACAAGTCCGCAAAAGCTTTCGGGCTAGCGGCTCTCGCCGTCGGCGCTTTTGCTGTGAAGGTAGGCTACGACTCAGTCAAAGCTGCCATGGAAGACCAAAAGTCTCAGGTTTTGCTTGCGAACTCGCTCCGCAACACAGTCGGCGCCACAGACGCTGCAATCGCCGCAACTGAGCAGTATATCTCGGCCATGCAGGCAGAGTTTGGTGTTGCAGACGACGATTTGCGTCCAGCGCTTGGCAGACTTGCAGCTGTCACAGGCGACGTCGGCAAGGCACAGTCTTTGCTCGGTGTTGCCATGGACATCTCGGCCGCCAGAACTATCGACTTGCAGAGCGCGTCCGCACTCGTAGCCAAAGCGTACGGCGGCAACATCGGCGCACTCAAGAAGCTGTTCCCACAGATTTCAGCGGCCACAGTCAAATCAAAGGACTTTGCAGCCGCACTTCGTGAGATTTCAGGCGAGACAAAGGGCGCTGCAGCTGCAGCCGCCGCAACATTCGCTGGCCAAATCAACCGCATCAAGCTGGCGTTTGGCGAAGCTGAAGAATCACTCGGCAATAAGCTGCTCCCACAGATTCAGGCTTTTGCGGATGTCATTATCAACAAGGCAATCCCAGCCATTCAAAAGTTCGTTGACGAGAACGGCGACAAAATCGCCGCGGGCTTCAAGACTTCAATCGCCTACGGCGTTGCCTTTGCAAAGCTGATGTACGACATGTTTAGCTTCGTAGCCCGCAACATCAAGGTGTTCGCGATGCTTGGCGCTGTCATTATCGCGGCGTTCTTTGGTGGCAAAGTAGCTGGAGCTGTTGCGGCCTTGGTCACTGGCATTCAGGCGATTATCAAGGTAATGAAGGCCCTGCGTACGGTGTCGCTTGCATCAGCTGCAGCCACTGCACTTGCGACTGGCGGTATTTCAGCTGCTGCTGGAGCTGCAGCATTTGGCGTTGCTTTGGTCGGCATGGGTATTGCGGCGAACAAGTTCAATAAGGACTCTGACAAAGCGGCAGATTCGCTTGGCAAGTTCGGCTACAACGCCAAGGGCTTTACAACAAAGGCCAGCGATTACACCAAGGGCATCGACGGCATGACCAATGCCACAAAGAACCTGACAGACGCGCAAAAAGAAGAAATCGCAGTCACCAAGGGGCTCCAAGCACTCAAGAAGTTCGGTCTGTCTAGCAAAGACCTGAAGGCTCAGGACCCAATCACACTCGAAGCGATTCGCAAAAACCAGCTAAGACAACAGAAGCTCGGCATTTCCAGCCCGACTATCTCACTTTTGGCTTCGGCTGGCCACGGCAACATCGCAGCGAACACCACAATGAACGGGGGCAACATCACAGTGAACGTCGCAGGTTCAGTCGTGTCAGACGGTGACCTTATCATGGGCATCAAGAACGGCCTCGAGACTCTCTTCCGTCGCCGTGGCGGCAGCGGATTTGCGGTGCTCTAATGCCAACGGGTGCACCAACAGTCACAGTCGCATTTGGCATCAACGGCACTTTCACCAACGTCGGCCCTGACTTGATTTTGCAGATTGATATTAGGCGCGGCCGCCAGTACCAGAACGTCTTTCTAGACTCTGGCACTGCCATGGTCATCTTGAACAACCAGTCTGGTGCTTTTGACCCGAGCAACACCTCGAGCACCTGGTACAACACGCTTATTGAAGGCATGCAAGTACGAATCACCGCAAACAGCACCGTCATTTACATGGGCTATCTTGAAGACAACATGGTCAACCAGGGTATCTACCCAACTGTGTCGCTTACTTTTGTGGACGGGCTTGCAACTTTCGGCAAGACAATCGCCCCAGCGCTTTCTGCTTCTGCGAACTCTGAGTCTGCAGCAACAAGAGCTGGTCGCGTTCTAGACATCGCGCAGTGGCCAGCGGGCTCTCGCAGCCTAACGGGCACAACAACGATGCTTGCCACAGCACAGGGCATGAGCTGTCTCGACATGCTGGAGCAGTGCGCCAACGTTATTGGTGGCCGCTTTTATGTTAGCCGCCTGGGCATAGCCACTTTGGTGCCGTTGTCCAACAAGTTCTCACGTCCGACTCAACTCCTATTCTCTGACCAGGGCGACGCCAACAGCGTCGGATATGATGGCATCATCACAAACCCTGGCACCGACTATGTGTACAACGAAGCCACGGTCTTTCGTGGCCCAGGTGTCAATCAATACTCGGCCAAGTACAACGCCAGCGTCTCGACTTACGGACTAAAATCCAAGAAGCTCGACGCTCCAGTGTCAAACACGACCAGCGCAGCGAATCTCGCTTTGTACGCTGCTCGGAAGGACGCAGATGCGGTTGTGCTGGCCGAGCAGATTGACTTCACGGCAATCGGCATTGGAGCGCTTGCCACCGACTTCTTGGAGACAGAACTGAACGATTTGGTGCAAGTCAAGCGTCTGACCTACGACAACCGCAACATCACAATCAACAGCGTGGTCGAAGGCATGGCACACTCAATCACCACAGACAACTGGCGCGTCAGCTACTTTACTTCAGTTGTTGACCCTTACACGATTACCATTTAGGGGATAAGATGCCACTTTGTCCGCAAATCACAATCACGCCAATCACCGTCACTTCGACTGGCATGACCCAGACTTCTGTTATTGCGGCGGGCGACCCTGCAACCACTGAACAGCTCAGCACGGTCAACAGCAGCGCGGCAGCCGCACAAGCTGCAGCGGCAGCAGCTCAGGCAGAAGCCGCCACGGCTCTAGCCGCGGCTGGCACAGCGTACACCACCGCCATCAACTCGCTACAACCAAGCGCCTACGCGATTCAAAACCCGACGACCAAACAGCTGACAGCGATTGACGCTACAGGCCTGACGGTCTATTCTGGCGCTTCATCGACCTCTGGCGCTCGCGTAGTTCTGAACTCAACTGGTCTTGCGGGCTTTAACTCGGGCGGCACTGCGACATTCTCTGTCAGCGCATCGACAGGCGCGGCCGTGTTCTCGGGCGACGTCACGGGTGCGACCATCACAGGCGGCACACTCAACATCGCAGGCAACGCTATCATCAACTCGAGCGGCTTCTTGACCGCGACAGGCGCCACAATCACTGGCAGCATCACCGCCACCAGCGGCACTTTCACTGGGACTGTTAACGCAACCTCGGGCTACATAGGCAGCCCATCGAACGGTTGGCAATTCGCGTCCAACGGCACACTCAGCAACAACGGACTCTCAACCATATTGTACCCGTCGTCCGCAACGGGTATCTACGCTCTAATCTCAGACCGCCCAATCGCGCCCGCTGGTCTTCAATCGGCTGGCGACATTTATACAACAGGCAACTTTGTTATCAGTGCTAACGGCACCAACGGCAACCGCAACTACTTTTCTTACTACAACACCATTTCGTTGCAGTCCATCTCGGGTGGCTACGGCATAGACTCTGATTGGGCGCCGAACAGTGACAACACTTACAATCTTGGGCAAGCCACTTCAGCGGGTTACGGTGCAAACCGACGCTGGCAACGCGTTTACGCAAACAACACGACTATCAGCACCTCGGACGTCAGCCTAAAAACGGACGTCACAAACTCGCCGCTTGGACTCTCGTTCATCAACTCACTGCGTCCAGTCAGCTACCGCTGGATAGTCGGGAAGCAAGAAGTAGCAAAAGACGCAAAAGGCGACAGCATCATCATCGGCGAGACTGCTGAGGGCAAGCCCATTTTCCAAATGGTTGAGATACCAGGTGTTCGTCTTCATTACGGTTTCATCGCACAAGAGGTCAAACAAGCCGTAGACGCCAGCGGCGTTGCGGATTTTGCGGGCTGGGTAAAAGACGACTTGTCTGACCCAGACTCTACCGAATCTTTGTCATATGAGCAGTTTATCGCACCAATGGCAAAGGCAATCCAAGAGCTATCAGCTCGAGTTCAACAGCTAGAGGGGGCATAAATGGAAACCGAAGTCAACATCGAAGAAGTTCTCAAGAACCTGCGCGAGCGCATCGGTGCTCTTGCACTAGAGAACGCGATACTACAAGCACAACTGAACAAGACGACCAATGACACTACTGAGTGAACTTGTACCAGTAGTCCGAACTATAGACGATAGCGTGGACGACACCGAAGCGCTTGGTTTCTTACTGGAGAAAAATGACACCCACAAACTGGGCGGGACTACTCGTCTCAATCATAGCCATAGCAAGCGCATTCGCGGGTTCTGTTAGGTGGTTAGTAAAACACTACCTGGCTGAGCTGAAGCCGAATGGCGGCTCCTCGCTCAAGGACTCTGTCTCAAGACTCGAGGTCCAGATGGATTTGGTCATCAAGATGCTTACAAAAGGGGAAAAATGAAATCGATAGCTGAGGTCGCAAAAGGCTATATCGGCTACACAGAGGGTGCAAACAACGACACCGTGTTCGGCAAGTGGTTCGGCATGAACAACCAGCCGTGGTGTGCGATGGCCGCTTCCAAGGTCTTGCACGAAGCTGGCGTCTTGGCGCAGTACAGCAACAAGGCAAAAGGACACGCTTCTTGTGATGAGTGGCTCAAACACCTCACAAAGAATGGCCAGCTTGTTCCAATCGGCAAAGCACAGCGCGGAGACTTGGTCTTTTTCCAGTTCGACAGCGACGCACAGCCCGACCATGTCGGTATTGTGCAGTATCACAACACGGTTTTGAAGTACATCAACGTTTGGGAAGGCAACACCAGCAGCGGCAAGGCTGGCAGCCAGTCCAACGGTGACGGCTTCTATCTCAAAAAGCGCAAGTACGACACCATCATGGCTGTCGCTGGACCCAAAGGAGCAAAATGAACATCAACGTGCCACCAGTAATCAAGACCTACCTACGTGCAGCTGCAGCAGCAGCCGCCGCGCTCTTTATCGCGGACGCTAACCGTCCGCTCAAGGATTATCTAATCGCTGGAATCGCAGCGGTTGTTGGCCCAATCTTCAAAGCGATGGACCCGAAAGAGACCCAGTTCGGCAAGGGCTCAAACTAGCTCAGATATAAAGAAACCCCCGCCACCTGCGCAAACCAGGTGGCGGGGGTCTTTTCTATTTCGCGGTGAAGTCGCGCAGAGCCTGGATTATTACCTCAGACACTGTCGTTTCATCGCGTTTCGCTCGGACCTTGGCTGCCTTCCACAGCTTGTTGTCCACGCGAACGCTTCGGATAGGTGTAGCGTTACTCATTATTTCCCCTCTAGAAAGCACTCTGTCATTGAGCCCCAGCAGTAGTGGTCGTCAACCCACCACACGTTCAGAGTGACATAGTAAACAGCGACTATCGCTGCCAGTATTAGAATGGCACGCACACGGCGGCCTCGTTTTGTGGGCTTCATCGTATCTCCCTAATCAGTGAAATCAAAGTCGCAGCCCAAATGTGGAACTCGCGCATTTCTTTACCCTTGTTCGCTTGCTGAAGGTGCCAGTCCATCAAGCGCTTCAAATCCTTGTTCTCATTCTCGCGAATCGTCATTCTGCCATGTCCCAACCCATTGTGAAAATCGTGTTGTAGTAGCGAGCGAGCGCCTCTTTTTCGTCAACGCCATAGAAAGTGCGAAACTCAATCCAGGTGTCGTGCTTGTTAGTGACGGCGGCTGCTATCTGCCACGCGCCTCTTGATGTCTGATTGATTTGCATTATGCTGCCTTTCTCAATCGAGCCACGGTGCGCACGGCGCTATCAACAACCGACGCGTTCTCTGCGTAGTCGTCTGTGCCAACAAAAGCAGCGTAGCACTCGGCGTCTGAAAAGAGGTCGGTGTAAGCCTCACTGTCAAGCTCGACAGTGGTGACGTACTTACCGCGCTTTATAACAACACCGCTGGCGCCGCATTCACGGCCGCGGTGGTCCCAGTAGAAAAGGGACGGGACTGAGTAGCGCGCCATTATGCTGCCACCTTCTCTGCGATGAACTCGCGGCACTCCGCAAGTGTCATGAAGTCTGTCATTGTCTCTTCGCCATCAAAATCTTCAACGACTGTCCAAACGCCCATGTAATTGAAAACGCGGTACTTATCGTCTGCTGTGCGGTATCCGCCGAACTCGAGCTTCTTTAGCTTGATTGTCATTATGCACTCACCTTTCCGTACTTTGCGAGGATTGCAGCTGATTCTGCAAGGACCTTCTCTGTGTACTGCATTGTGCCGAACTTGCGGTCGTGCTCCTTCATCAAATAGTTCTTCAAATCTGTGAATGTGTAAAAAGCGGTGCAGTCGATGTCTTCATTCTGATTCTGGTAGTACCAGTTGACTGAACCATACATCTCAGGGTCTTGTGCTTTTGTAAGCTTGACTATCTCAGTGCCGCAGCATGTTGTGTATCCGAGCTCTGTCTTCTTGACCTGGAACTTGTGTGTCATTTTGTACCTTCCCTTCGGGGAGCTTCCCCGTCCTTATGAAATAAGTATACCATCTCTGTAAATACGCTGTCAATACGGGACCAATATGCGTGTCGTGTGAGATTTGTCACACTAATCCGCGTATTTCTCTTCAAGCGTGTCGAAGTCCGAACAGACGCAAGCGCGTTCGCCGCAGTCCTCGCAACGCTCATCTAAGCCCGCAGCCACGTCGTCCTCGAGTCTAGGCTCGCTCATATCGTGGCCCAGCCCTTCTCCTTGTAGATGGTCTTTTCGCACTTGATGCAGCTGTAGAAGGTGACGCCGCCGAGTTCGGCGGCCACCCATTCGTGACTCTCGCAGCTCATGATGGCTCATACAAGCTGTGGTAGCGGCGGGTCACCACCGCCAGCTTTGCGGTGCACTCGACCAGGGTGCTGAAAATCAAGTCAGGGTCTCCGTCCTCGGCCGCCGTATTTAGCGACTCGGCCACGTTGAACATCTCGTCTTGCATTTCTGTGAATATCTCTTTGACTGCTCCCATTTTACTTGCCTTCCGTTAGTTGGTGGAGTTTCTTGCCTAGCTGTTGCGCGTCCCACTGGCGGTTAGCGCTGAATCGAATGTCGTGTGTCATCGAACCCAGCCCCGCCAGGACCAGCTCGAACTCCTCTTCCGTCAGCTCTAGATTCATTAGATGAACTCCAATGCTGTCTCGATTGCTCCTGCGATTAGCTCAATGCTGCGAGTCGCAAAGCCTGTCAGGCGAACTTCGCCCGCATTCAATCCGTTGTCGACCACTGCGCGAATCACGACGGTCTCGTCATCAAGGTAAACGATGACGCCCTGGCGCAAGTACGAGGTGCCGTTAGCTCTGAAAGTGCCGACGTGCTTGTCATTCCAAATGTAGTAGTGGCCGTCGCCGTTGTCGCTTGTGTTCGAGCTGAACTCGCTCACTGTGCGCTGCACTGCGTACTGGATTGCGTCTGACGCCATCATTATGCGACCTTCGCATTCTGAGCTGCGAGTGCTGCAGTGATTGCCTGTACAACTTCGAGTGGAAGCTTGCGAAGCTCTGTGTAGTCGCTGACGTACTTGCCTGTGGTGCTTTCGATTTGTGTCATCATAGCTCTGAGTGCTGGGTCGAACTCTGCATGGTGTGCGTTTTTCTGTGCTTCCCACTGCTCGCGGCGAGTTCTGTCTGCAGCTTCTGCTGCTTCACGACGTGCCATTTCAGCTGCGAAATCGCCAACGAGTGTGCTGAGCTGTACAACCTCAGTGCGTACGTCAGGACGACCAAGAAAACGGGTTGAGATTGAAACCAAAACGCCGTTACCGCTAGACACTGGACGAGCTTCGCGACCGCGGTAGCCCTTTTCGTGTGGCTCGACTGCAAGGACCACAGCCTTTTCGATTCCGTATGTTGAGTCTGCCGCTGATGTGCGACGCTGGTATGCGAGTTCTGCTCCGATTACGAGTTCTGTGCGCTTCATTTTGTGCCTTTCAGTTGGGGCTCTCTAGGAGCTGTTTATGGGAGTATCGTAGCACGGCGGTAAATACGCTGTCAATACAGAGCAATCTTAGAGCACCCGCGAGTCGTGTGAGATTCATCACATTCGACACGCCCGCCTCGAGGCGCCTGTGTTGACGCTGTCAGTGGGCTGTGCTACCCTGCTCCAATGATAAACCGATACACTACGCCCGAAATGGCGGCGGTTTGGTCAGACGAGAACAAGATAGCGACCTGGGGGCAAGTAGAGCTCGAGGTCATGAAGGCCCAAGGACGGCGCGGGATACTCGACCGCGACCTTTGGCGGGCCCTCGAGCTTGTCCTGCTACCAACCCCCGACCAAGTAGCACACCAAGAGCTAACGCTCAAGCACGACGTCATGGCCTTTCTTGAAGCCTGGCGTCAAAGTACGGACAACAAAGACCTGCACAGGTACCTGCACTACGGGCTAACCAGCTCTGACGTGGTGGAGACCGCTCAGGCTCTTTTGCTGGCCGAAGCCAACTGGCTCATCAGTCGGGCGGGTTACGACCTGCTCGAGGCTCTCATTGCCCACGCCTTTCAACACAAAGACCAGCGGAAAATCGGGCGCACTCACGGCCAGGCTGCAGAGCCGACGACCTGGGGTTACAGGGTCGCCGACATCGCATTTGCCTTGGACAGAAGCCTAGACCGCTTCGCTCACTCTGCAAATGAAGTTCAGACTGCCCACATCTCGGGGCCACTGGGTAACAACGCCCATGTGCCCCGCGCTGTAGAGCTGGACGTTGCCAAAGACCTTGGCCTCAATGCACCAAACAGCGCCACTCAGGTGTTGATGCGAGATTCTCTCGGGGCCTGGGCCTACAGCCTGGCGAATCTCGCATCAATCTGTGAGGCTTTTGCACTCGAAGTGCGCCACGGCATGCGAACCGAGGTGCGCGAGCTGTTCGAGGGTCGCAGCCCTGGACAAGAGGGCTCGTCCTCTATGCCGCACAAGGAGAACCCAATCGCGTCCGAAAAGATTTGCGGCCTTGCCAAGATGACCAGGGCCTATGTCATGCCAATCACCGAGGGAATCGCCCTATGGCACGAACGCGACATCAGCCATTCATCTGTCGAGCGCATCGCAGTGCCCGACCTTTGCGCTATCACCGAGCACGTCCTGAAGACTACAGCCGACCTGGTCAAGAACCTTCGCGTGAACGCCGCTCAAATGCGCTACAATATCGCCACTGAAGGCAGCACCACCATGCTCAACGAGTTCATCAATGAAGGCATGACACGCAACGAGGCTTACCAAGCCGCCAAGTATGGCGTGCGCAAGCGCTGCCCCGAGCCCGACAATGAGCACACCTGGGACAGCTTGTCAATGCTGCGCCTGGCTATGCAAGAGGCGTCAATGATGAACGGCGTGTCGTCTCTGTGACTTTTCGACTTTCGTGCTACACTAGTTCCCACAACGGGGGAAGGACCCACATGTACAAGTTCAAATCAGCTCTAAGAGTCGAGACCAACTCCAACTGGTCCAAGCAGCTTGACGCAGTTCTACAGCAAGACCCTTTGCCAACTCGAGCATCATTCGAGGGGAGCAACAGGCACGGCGACTGGTACACGGTCGTCCTACCCGCTAGCGTATGGGCGCTGGCCGTCAAATCCGACGAAGGCGTGACAGTGGGGTATTACCACTCGCCAGCCGTCATGGATTTGGAACTCAGAAAGGCTCTCAATGCCAATCACAAGAAACAAGCAGTCTGATACCTGCCTGTGTCCAATCAAATCCTTTTCGGGGGAACTCACCCTCAACTCCGCTTCCGTCGGGCATATAGCGGCCCAGCGGAGTCGTGGGTGAGCCATTCCCGAGTCCAGCGAGGACTCAAATCGCAAGACATCGTGGCGAAATACTTCGCCGCTAACGGCTGGCCATATGCGCTGTCCGCTGGTTCGGGCCGTCAAGGCTCAGATGTTACAGGTGTTCCAGGGGTGGACATCGAAGTGAAAGCTCGGCGCGGCATCCATGTCGCGACAGCCATGAAACAGCTCCGCGAGCGCTATGAAGAGGGAAAACTGCCAGTGGCAGTGCTCCGTCTTGATGGCCAAGGAGAGTCTCACATCGCCGACTGGCCAGCCATTGTGCCTCTGTCGGTATTCCTCGAACTATTGAAAGCGGCGGGTTATGACAAACCAAAGTTGTAGCTTGCACGAAGGGAGCGCAAATGCGCCCAGCAACAAAGTTTCTCGTACGATACGCCGTCGTGGCAGTATCGTTAGCAATCGCGTTAGACGCAATCCAGGCAAAACCAGCACAGCCACTTGTAACTGCTCAACAGAGCCTCATGCAAGCGGACGCGAGGGACGTGGCTCGGGCGTTGCTCACTCCACAGCAGTACAAGTGCTTCACCCAGCTGATGGGCAAGGAGAGCGCTTGGAATCCGAAGGCCCAAAATCCGACTAGCTCGGCAGCGGGGGTGGGCCAGCTTCTAAGAAGCACCTACCGAAATCTCGGAATGAAGCACTCGACCGAGGCAGTGCCACAGACAGTGGCGGCGCTCGCTTACATCGGGCGCAAGTACGGCTCAGGCGGGCCGTGCAAGGCTTGGCAGCATTTTCAACGAAAGAACTGGTACTAGGGGGACAAATGGAAGAACAACGCAGCAGCGTCGAGTTGCCTATCGATATGGCAGGCTGGCTCGAGCTGTACAAAAAGACTCAGGCTGAAATCAAACAGCTAGAGGAGAAGGCGCAGACCGCGAAAGAGAAGATTCAGGACGCGCTCGGTGATAACGAGATTGGCCTGATTGACGGCTCCGCTGTCGTGCGTTGGACCAAAGTGACCAGCACTCGCCTGGACATGAAAAAGGCTCGCGAAGTGCTAGACCCAAAGATTTTGGCTTTCTTGTCGTCAGACAGCGTCTCTCGTCGCTTCACCTTGGTGGACACCGATGAGCTTCGTTGACCCGATAGTGCCAGCACCCGACTGGGGGCGGCAGCCGAATGTTCCCGACCACGTGGTTTACGAGGACGAGGACGATGACGAATGACCTACGCCAAGCTATTCAGCGACCAAGAAGAGTATGCTAACGCCGTCCGCGACGTTGTCGTCCAAGCAGGAGTCTGGAGCCCAAGGAGCGGCCAGGTCGCTATCGGCCCAAGCGAGGTCGGGCACAAGTGCACTCGTCGTCTCGCGTACAAGCTCCTCGACTGGGAAAAGCCAAACGAGATGCAGGGCGGTTCCTGGGCAGCTCAAGTCGGTACAGCAATCCACGCTTACCTCGCTGAAGTATTCGGCAAGCGAGACGGGTTCCTCATTGAGCAGCGAGTCCAAATCCGCGGCAACCTCGCAGGAACAGTGGACCTCTACGACGTCAAGAACGGTGTGGTGCTCGATTGGAAAACGACGGGCGCAACTAAGCTGGCCAACTATAAGAAGTTTGGTGCAGACCAACAACAAATTGTTCAAGTCCAACTCTACGCATACGGCCTGGCTCAGCAGGGCGCTGATGTCAAAAAGGTTGCACTCTGCTACCTTCCAACATCGGGCTCACTCACAGACATGGTCTTGGTCATGCACGACTACGACGAGCAAGTGGCGCTTGACGCGCTGGCTCGACTCGACTCGATTCACGCGTTGCTTGCCGCAGCCGATGTCGAGTCTAATCCAGAGATTTGGAGTCAGATACCAGCAGAGGCCGACCGTCTTTGCAGTTGGTGTCCGTACTTCAAGCCTTTCAGCAAGTCTCTCGTTGAAGGGTGCCCAGGTGAAACCGCCTGAGAAAACCATCAGCGACATCTACAAAGAGATGCTCGAGTCTGCTGCAGAGGACCCAACCACCAACACCAACCAAACGAAAGCAGGGGAATAATGGAAGCATTCGCTTCACCAGCCGCGTCTAGCGCGGGCCCAAAGGCGGCAGACCTCGCAGGTCAGCTGCTCATTTTCAAGCCAATCGAATACCGCACTGGTATCGAGACAGTCAATGGCCCAGCAGACGCAATCAGCTGCGACCTCATCAACCTGGACACAGGAGAGGAACACAACGACGTGCTGTTTTTCAACGTTGCACTGCGCTCCTCACTTCGCCCGCTTATCGGGCAAAAAGTCCTAGGCCGAATCAAGCAAGGCGTCGCGAAGCCTGGCAAGACAGCGCCTTGGATTCTCGAGGACGCATCGCAAGACCCTGTTTCACTCGCAAAGGCCCAGGGACACAAGCCAGGAGCTGCAGCAGCAGCGCCAGCGGCACCAACAGCGGCAGGCGCAATCACGCCTGAAGTTGCAGCTCTGCTCGCACAACTCGGAGCAAAGCCTCTATAAGCTTCCAAAGCTGAGTATCCTTCCACTCACTGAGGAAGGCGCGGCGTTGCAAAGTTCGTACTTGGGGAAGAGCGAATTAGGCAGCACTGGGTGCAAGTCCCAGCGTCGCACGCAAATCAAACAACGGGGGAACACTTGTCACTTGATGTCTTCACTGCAGCGTTGAGGTTCGCGGCTGTTGGGTGCTCAGTCGTGCCCGTTATGGCAGACGGCTCCAAGCGACCTGGCATTGGCCAGTGGAAAGAGTACCAGCACAAGCTTCCAACGACAGACGAACTTCAGACTTGGTTCAAAGATGCGCAGGGCGTCGGCCTTATCACTGGCAAGATATCGGGCAATCTCGAAATGATGGAACTCGAAGGCCGAGCTGTTGCAGACGGCTTGCACACCTCAATCAAAGAAATGGCCCACGAAATGGGGCTGGACGAACTCTGGGACAGACTGAACTCGGGCTACTGCGAGATGACGCCGTCAGGCGGCTTGCACTGGCTCTATCGCTTGAACGGCGACGTGCCAGGCAACACGAAACTTGCTCGCAGACCAGGACAAGGCGACACCGTAGATGTGCTCGCGGAAACCCGCGGCGAGGGTGGTTTTGTGGTCGTTGCTCCTACGGCGGGAACGTGTCACCCTTCGGGTGGTGTGTGGCAGTTGATTTCGGGCTCGATTGAGACAATCCCGCTGCTGAGCCTAGACGAGCGTGACACTGTCCACTCCTTGTTCAAATACTTCGACCAACTTCCGAAGGCCGCGGTACTGGCTTCTGAGGTCTCGGCGGGTACTCGGGAAACGAACACCGAACTTCCAGGAGACGACTACAACTCAAAGACAACCTGGGACGAGCTTCTCTTGCCACTGGGGTGGTCAAAGGTTTTCACCAACCGCGGCACTACCGCCTGGCGCCGTCCAGGCAAGAGCGAGGGCATCAGCGCCACGACAGGCTTTGACGGTACCGACTTTTTCTATTGCTTCAGCACCAGCACCATTTTTGACGCAGAGCGTGCCTATTCGAAGTTCGCGGTGTACACCCTCGTCGAGCACGGCGGCGACTTCCACAAGTCGGCGGCAGCTCTCAAAGCCAAGGGATTCGGCACGGGCGGTGGCAGTCAGCTGCAACCGATTGACCTGAGTTCGTGGCTTGAAGCGCCCGCGGCAGAGCCCGCCCTAGAGCTTGCAGAACTGCCAGCGACAGAACCCGACACCAGCTGGCTGCCGAGAGTCGTGGACTTTGAGGACGAGGAGTCAGAACCTGGCCCGAGCGTTCTCTATCGAACAGACGGGCAGTGCCTTTTGTACGCTGGGAAAATCAACGCCATTTTCGGGGAGTCAGAATCTGGCAAGACCTGGGTGGCGCTCGAAGCTGTCAGGCAGCAGCTCGTCCAGGGCAACAAGGTCTTTTACATTGACTTTGAGGATTCAAAGCGCGGCATTCGCGGTCGTCTGAAAGCACTCGGGGTCTTGCGCGAACACTTTAGCCGCTTCAAATACGCCAACCCTGACGGTGCCTACAACGAAATCGCGCAGCAGGCACTCCTGGGCTCGATTCGCGACTTCGTGCCCGATTTGATTGTGATGGACGGTGTCAATGCCGCCATGAACTTGCTGGGCCTCGACCTTGAAAAGAACAAAGACGCGACTCAGTTCTCACAGGTTGTGCTGCGCCCACTTCGCTTGTGGGGTGCGGCTGTCCTGACGATTGACCACGTGACCAAGAGCAAGGACAACCGCGGCAACTACGCTATCGGTGCCCAGGCAAAGCGTGCCGATATCGATGGCGTTGCAATCGCAGTTGACGTGTCCATGCCTTTCGGTCGCGGCTCAAACGGCAAGCTGAACTTGAAAATCACCAAAGACCGCCCAGGGTTCGTGCGCGGTATCGCTCAAGAGGCTTCGCTCATCGGCTCGGTCGATTTGATTTCACAACCTGACAACCGCATTGAAATCTCAATCGTTGGTGGCCAGGTCGGCTTCTCGCCTCACGAATACTTGATGCGCAAGCTGTCAGAGTTCATGGAGAAGCACGGTGCAGAGCTTTCGACCAACCAAATCGTGCAAGCGATAGACGGCGGCACCGACCAAATCAAGAAGGCGCTCGCACAGCTTGAGAACACTGGCTACCTCACAGTGCGGGCCCAAGGCCAGGGCCGCTATTTTTCTCACTCAAAGCCTTACGTGCTTGGAGCACCACGACCATTCCAGGGAGCCCTAGATGCCGATTTATGAGTTTCGCTGTGCAGTGTGCGGCATGTCATTGACAACAGACCAGTCGGTGCTTGGTGAAATCGTGGCGCCCTTGTGTTGCAGCCAGCTTGCTGATAGAGTCTGGTCCTCGCCAGGCGTCATTTTCAAAGGCGAAGGGTGGGGGCACCAGTGAACTTGACCGACTTGACCGATATTGACCGCGACGGTGTCGGTCAATCCACGGCCTACGCGTACCGAAACTTGACCGATATCGCCCCCCCGTATAACGGGGGGCGGTCGGTGAAGTCGGTGGGCACACCACCAGTCAGGTTTCAAAATGCAGGATAAAAAAGCTCACGCTGGGGTGTGTTTGTCTTGTTTCGGCTTTATTTGGAAAGCGCAGTGGTGCGGGTTTCGCTTTGAGTGTGACCCGATTCCTGTGGACTTGTTGACCGAGGCTAAGTGCCTTTTCAATCAGAGAGCGACATACGGAGTTTCTAGGTGGCGGCCAGGCTTCTACCTAGAGCGGCGTTCGATGTTGAACATCGCAAAGCAATATGAGCTGGTACTGGCTAAACACCAGTGCCGTTCAGAACAGTACAGTCGGAAAGAGCCCGACTACTGGAACGAAAAAGCGGCCGTGTCGAGTGACACGCCGAACTTCTAAAAGGGGGAACAAATGGCAGGACGTCTCATCGCCGTAGTTGGCGGCCAGTACGGCAGCGAAGGCAAGGGAGCCGTAGCAGGCTACCTATCCGCAACATCTGAAGTGCCGTTCATGGGCATCAGAGTGGCTGGGCCGAATGCTGGTCACACGGTTTATGGCAAGGGACCAGACGGCGAGGAATCATACGCATGGCGCCTTCGCTCAATCCCAGTCAACGCAGTCACGGCACCAGAGTCTGACCTTATCATCGCTGCAGGCTCAGAGATTGACATGGAAGTTTTCAACCGAGAGCTTTCAGAACTTGACAAGGCTGGGTACCAAGCCAGCTCTCGCATCATCGTTGACGACCAAGCCACAATCTTGGAGCCAATGCACCACGATATTGAGACCGCAGACGGCATTCAAGCCCGAATCGGCTCGACTAGCAAAGGAATCGGTGCTGCACGTGCAGACCGCATCATGCGCAAGGCTTCGCTGTTTGGCGGCGGGGTAGATACTTCAAAAGTTATTCGCGAGCACCTTCGTATGGGCGGCACCGCACTAATCGAAGGCACGCAGGGCTATGGCCTTGGTTTGCACGCAGGTCAGTACCCGTTCTGCACAAGCCAGGACTGTCGTGCTGTTGACTTCTGCTCACAAGCTGGCATCAGCCCGTGGGACAGCGCAGTTGACGTTTTTGACGTTTGGGTGACTGCTCGCACTTACCCAATTCGCGTAGCTGGCAATTCAGGACCTCTCGAAAACGAGACCAACTGGGAAGAGCTAGGACTCGAGGCAGAACGCACAACAGTGACTCAAAAGATTCGCCGTGTCGGTCACTTTGATGCTTCTCTTGTCAAAGAGGCAGTCATCGCAAACGGTGGCTCTCCAACAGTCAAAATCGCACTTACCATGTTCGACTACATCTTTCCAGAACTCAAAGACCAGAGCGGCATTGACATCTTGTCAGACGAGCAGTACAACTACATCACAGACATCGAGAACCAAGTTGATGCTCGAGTGGCGCTCGTTGGCACTGGCCCTTCAACAATGGCGTGGGTGAAGTAATGGCGTTCGAAAAGTGGGAAGACCTGGCGGCGGCCCTTGGCCGTTTACCACTTGAAGGCGAGTCTGCACCCGAGGGTGTAAAGCAGCTGGCCGAGTGGTGGCTGGACGAGACTCGCAACGAATTGGACTCAGTCATTCCAAAGGCGCTCGAGTATGGCAGTGCCGACCTCAAAGTAATTGGATTTGCACTCAGTCAAATGATTGGCGAGCCAAAGGACGTCACGAATGACGAACTGGGCATCGCCTTCTACGTGCTCGGCAAGGTCGCCCGTCTTGTGGGCGGCTACGCAGACGGTCGCAAACCGAGCGACGATACATGGCACGATATCGCTATCTACACCAAAATGGCGCAGTACGCACGCCACAACGGTGAGTGGGGCGGTTTCGCAAAGTGATTGTCTATCTTGCGGCACCGATTGACTTCGACAAAGGCTCTCGCATCACAAAGCTGAAAGACGAAATCAAAGCCCACTTCAAAGAGCAGGAGTGCGTTTGGGTGTATGACCCAGCTGGCGCATGGAATGCACCGAGTGACTTAGTGCCCGACGAGTTTGTGCATTGGTCGAATCTCAAAGTGCTAGAAGACGCAGACCTTGTCGTGGCTGTTTTGCTGCGCAGTGTCTTCACAATCGGCACAATCGTTGAAATACAGCATGCAGTTGACAAAGAGATTCCAGTCATTGTGATTGGTGATGTCGGTATCCATAGCATTGCACTTGCGGCTCTTGAAGCCCCAGTATTCGAATCTATTATGGAATGGAGTGACCATGGCAGCGCTATTGTACCGCGTTCTCAGTCCTACAGGTTTGGCCCCAACTAAAGCGTACGGAGACGACGCTGGGTTTGACTTGTATTGTGACGCAGAGATGACGATTGAACCGAGCACTTTTGTGGACGTACCGCTCGGTGTTGCAATCAAAGTGCCCGAAGGAACGTGGGGCTTGCTAACAGCTCGCTCAAGCACGTTACGCAAGCACGGCCTCATGGTCGCGCAAGGCATCATCGATTGTGGCTACACAGGCCCACTCTTTGCTGGCGTGTGGAATATGACAGACAAGCCAGTCAAGATTGAACCAGGCATGCGCTTGGTGCAGTACATTCTCATGAATAACGCCTCTCTAGATGTAGAGGCGCAGCAGGTTGACGAACTCCCCAAAACCGACCGTGGCGCCTCGGGTTTTGGGAGTTCAGGTGTCTGATAAGCCATTCATTGAGACAGCCCAACAACTTAGGGACTTGGCCACTTGGTACAAGGAGCTAAGCGCAGAGCTCGAACCTGGACGTACGGGCGAGCGCACAACGCGCTCAATGCCTGGGCCTCGACTCCCACTTCGTGTCGATGTGCTTGATGCCATTTTGGACATTCGCACTGATACACTTTTGTGGGAAGCCGAACTCAGGTTCGAGCTCAACCAGCCAGCAGTCCCAAACACGCAAGCCGAGCGCTCGCTGTATTGGGTTGCTGACACGATTGAAAAATGGCCGACTGACAACCGAACCAAGCTGATTGAAGAGATTGGCTATTCGACTGGCAAACGCCATTATCAAGTCAGGATTCTACTAGGATTGGAGCAGAGGCCCTTGTCAGCAAGACTAAGATGTCCGTATTGTACTAAGTCGTTAGTCCTCAAGCTAGACCAAGGGCTTCTGCTCTGCAGGAATCACGGTTGCAGGTGTGCAGCTGAGGATTGTGCGTGTGTGAATGGAAAGGGGCACTCATGGAGCGAAACAGAATGGCCGCGCCTTGGGTTGATGCTCGACACGCCCGCGGTGTAAGTAGCGCGTCGTTTGTACGCGCCGCGTTTCGTGTGGTACACTTATCCTCTTGGGGTAGATTTGTATTTGTGGGGGCCAAATGAGCAATCTATCCATTTCAATCTCGATTGGTGCTATTGAGACCAATCTAATGACAGACGCACCCCTCAGCTTTGACGCGATAGAGACCCTGCTCACTCGGGTTGTTACGTCCACACTGAATGTGTATATGGCGCTCCCACAAGAGGAGCGCATGCGCGTTATTTATGACGTTTTTAGTGGGGACGACGATGACGATGACGAGGATAACTAAGCCTTGCACCGTGTGCGGTTTCCTTATACAAGGAGCTGCCAAATGCAACAAATGCCAATCTACCCATAGGGGTACTAGATTATCTGCCTCTAAGCGCGGTTATGACAGTGAGTGGCGCAAGGTGTCAAGGCTAATGAGACAGGCTCAACCTTGGTGCTCTTTTTGTGGCTTGACTTTTGACCTCACGGTTGACCATATCCTACCCCTATCCATGGGTGGGGATAATAGCCCATCTAATCTAAGGGTACTATGTCGCAGCTGTAACTCAGCACGCAGACAGACCTGAACAACCTGCGAACAACCCCCCACTGGCATTTTCCCCACCCCCCTCGAAGTTCAAAATCTCACGCGTACAGAGAC
>Ga0209087_1000245_pt1 | contig 35572 bp, 59 predicted proteins | sample S_130805_EF_Meta_FD_187321 | JGI IMG/M metagenome (GOLD analysis project Ga0209087, IMG submission 187321) | Freshwater microbial communities from Lake Simoncouche, Canada to study carbon cycling - S_130805_EF_MetaG (SPAdes) (version 2) | ecosystem: Environmental > Aquatic > Freshwater > Lake ... | reverse complement strand
GTAGGAATGTTAGGCATTTCAACACCTTATAGCAGAATTGTTACAGTTTAGTTTAAGAAGTCAGGACTTGTAAAGCTTCATTTATGTGTTTGATGCGGTCATCAAGCCCAATAAAGCCACCATTGATCTTCTTAGTCATGGTTTTATAGTCTCTAACATCGGCAAATTCATTAAGCCTATGCGTGTTCCAAAACCACCCTGCTGTAAGGGCGGCATACTGTGGAGTAGCAACTAAATCAGGCTCCATGATTAAGTCAACACCTAGTGCTTGACCTGCATGGTGGTAGTTTGCCGATCCAGTGAGTTGTATACATCCTCTTCCTCGGAAACGATACCCATCCCCAGAAGCCTCATCCCTATTGCCCATACGATTTGAGTAAACACTATTGGCAATCAACTTAGGATTCTTAGCGCACATCTGTGCTTTGGCGGCATCAAAGCGTTTAGGCCATAACTTCTGTAAAGCCTCTGCACGATAGTTTAGGTTTTCTTCCAAGATGCGGAAGTTCCCACATTCATGCCCACATTGACCAATAAATGCTGCTTGGCGAGTTGGTGTAGAGATGTCAAAACGCTCAAAAGTAGCATTTAAAGCATCTACCCATTGCTCACCAATATGAAGTTGTCGGAGTTGTTCTTTATTTACTGACATTTAGTAAATCTCTCATCTGATTGTACGAATCCACACAAGCATTTAAAGCGACAGTATTTCTATCCCCTTGAGCCACTATTTCTGCGATGGCATCAATGGTTGCTCTTTCGGCATCAGAAGGTTCATTAGCCTGTCTGTCAGGTTGGCTGGTTGCTTTTGGATCTGAGCTGGTAGAGGCGGTATTTGTGGGGGCTTGTACGTTACTGGTGGGGCAGAGGCGCAACTTGCCAGCACGATTGGCAACAGCAAGAGCAGTAGTTTTTTTGTTGATGGCATCATTGGCTTCCTGTAGTTTCAAAGATTGTTGATTAAGTTTCTCACCCATGTTTTGCTCGATTAGACGAGCTTCATCATTCTTTTTGGCAATGGCTATCTTCATGTCATGGTCTCGATCTGCCCATCCGTAATGGTATCCACCTCGATATGTACCAAAAAGGGCAATTGATAAGCCTAACAATAGATAAGGTAGTGGTATTCCGAACATTATTCAGCCTCTTTTCTAGCTTGTGCTAATTGCTCACGCTCATGGTCATCTTCTAAGTGGTCAGGAGGGGTAGTGGGAGGAGGGCCAGGTGTCCAAGATTCATCCAACTCGGGGTTCTTCCAAACAGGCATAGCACCAAAAGGTTGACTAGGCAAACCATACGCAGATTGCGGAGGTGCATAGGACGAGTTAAAACCGCCCTGAGAGCCTCCATAACCCATTGGTTGACACATTGGTTGCGTTGGAGGATTAAACGCCTTAGAAGCACTTGACATAGCCCGTTTACCAATAACGCCACCGATACCGCCCACGATCAGCAGAACAATGTCGTTCAGCATCTTGGTGTAGGCTTGGTCAATCGGAGCCATACTTTTGATAGGCTGAGTAACAAAGGTCACAGAATAGAGCAAAGCAGCAACAATAAACATGAGAATAAGCGTGACTGCAACCACGACAAACCCCCAAATCCTTACCTCTATCTCTTCAGTTGTTAGATTTAACTTCGTCAACTTTTTTCTCCAAGATTGGTGCTACTAAATATTCTGGGCAAGTCTGAGTAAACTGGCATCTAGGTTTCTGGCAAGGTTCAGCATGAAAGTTATCTGGGTTCTGACAAAAATATCGATACTTTTCCTCACAGCCAGTTAAAAGCAAAATAAGCAATAAATATCTCATTTACCTAAACCGATCCTTCCGAGTAGGAGATTAACAATTTTGTCCGACAAATCGTCAGGCAAAAACTTCAGAAATCCTAGAAAATAAAGCGCAACACACCCATAAACAAATATTTTGAGTGCTAAATCAAAGGTCTTCTGATACTCATTCACCTACCACACCTTCTAGTAGTCTCACAGAATTCCATCAACTCATAAATGCCAACAAAGACTAAGAAACCAAGAAGGAATAATGCTCCTAGTGCCAAACCAATCTCTAGTTGTTCTTGTTCTTTTTCTTTAGCTTTCTTTTCCGCATACTTTAGTGCAGCAATCTCTTTGGCATCATCTCTGTCCATCTCAGCCTGACGAGCTTTAATCTTTTGCCATACGTCAATTTTGCCTGTCTGCATGAACAACATCTTGAGTTCTTCTTCAAAGGCTCTGGCTTGCTCTAGTGCCATCTCAATCTGGAGGGCAACCCCCATGTTTGAGCCTTTTTTATCTCTCTTAGCTTCAAGCATAGCTTTGGTAGCAACACTTTTAGCATCAAACATCTTGCCAATCATTGGCGCAAGAGAGCCTAGGTCATTGGCAACCTTACTTGCCTTCTTAACCATACTGATTGCTGACTGTATGCCAGCTAGTGCTGTTAGCGGATCAATCATTTTTTATCAACTTTTTGCCACTCAAGGCATACTACTTTTCGGTTGTAAACATCACCTGTCCATGCCCACCTGACACATCTGTATTTATCTTCACTAGATGCTACCAATATAACAAACATTGATAACATTAGTAACCATTTCACGGGTATGCCCAGACAATTATGTAGCTACAAAAGGCTACAAGAACAGCAATACTGACTGCTGCAATAATTGCAAACAGCCAGTCTTTCATTTTATCTAGGAAGCAAGAAACGCTCAGTACCATACTCAGGTAACTGACCTAATCCATAGTTTGTCATGGGATTAGAAGTTACTCTATTTAGTAGGCCAGGTGTTTGTGGTTGTGAACTAGGTAACATATTGCGCTGGTACATCGGAGACACGGCAAGAGAACGTAATGTCGGTCTTGTTGCGGCACTCAACATAACAGATGGATTACCTGCGGCAGCACTAGCGATACCTGCGGTTCCAATATCTAATGGACTAAAGCCTGGAACACTTCCAATCCTTGCTACATTTTGAAATGCAGTTGGATATGCTGCAGCAGCATTTGATAATGCTTGTAGTTCACTTGGAACAATCTTTCCAGTAGCGGCTCTTTGGCCTAATACAGCTCCTGATACATTTCCAGTAGCGGCATTTAAAGCTTTTTCAATCGTATAACTTTTAGCAATGTCTTGACGAGCTTGTTTAAAGTTTGTCATTACATCTGGTTGATTAAAATTCTTTAAATTACGTTCTGCAAGATCTTCAAGCTGTTTTGAAGCAAACTTTTGTACTTGAGCTAAACGTATTTTGTCTGGATCTGCAGATCGAAAATTAACATCACTATCTGATCGCAAAACTTTGATTTTTTCAACAAGACCATCGCCATCAAAACGTAATTGTTTTAACTCATTTAAAAGATTTAATTCTTCTCCAGACTTAACAAGACCACCTCTTTTTTGTATTTCTGCAGTCTTGGAATTAATATCATTTAAAAATGGCTTGTCTGAATAATAGGCAGGGTTTGCTCTAAGTGCATCATAAGCTTGACCTTTAATATCTCGATATTGCTGCAATACTTGAGGTGTAATTTCAACATCAGGAGCAAGATTTAAAGCTTTACGAGCTTGTTCATTAACCAATTGCTGATTTTTAACAGAAGCAATTTGGCTTGTTTGTTGTTTGCCAGATATACCCTCAATAATACGATTTAGCATTGATGGGTTTACTTGAGTAGGAGGCAATGTGGCTCCTTCAGCAATAGCACGTTCAGCAACTAACTGAGCCTGAGTCAAGTTAGCAGGTGCTTTTGGAGTAGTCAATCCACTAACAGTAGCAGTTGGCAATGTCATTAGAGCACCAGCAACAGTTTCATTTGCTAGTTGCAAAGGATTGATAGTTCCAGTTTCTGAGGCTTGTGCGGCAGCAGATGTAATTCCAGCAGTACCAGCTCCAGTTAAAACATTTTGAGTCAAGGCGGCAGTTCTTGGTGCAACCTTAACAAAGGCAGCAGGTGTTCCCGCAACAATAGATTTTTGCAAGCCGCCTGGTAATGCTAAATTAACAGGATCAAGCAAACCAGTAGCCATACCTCCAACCAATAGACCAGGACGTTCTGTAGCCACTTTATAAGTGCCTTTTAAAATGTCGCTAATTGATGGAGTTGGTGGGGCAACAGGTTGTTCTTTAGTACGATCAATGCCAAGGTATTCATCAGATAAACCAAGTGCACTCAAACCACCTTTAATGCCTTTAGACATCAGATTAGCAGTACCAGTAATTAACTGTCCACCAGTAGTCTTGCCACGCAATACATCTAATGGATTAAAGCTTGCTGAAACATCTTGTTGGAACTGAGTCTTAGGTTGAAATGCTTGCGCTCTAATGCTCTGCATAAAGTCAGCAGTAGTAGGAATAGCTTGTTTTTGTTGTGCTTGTTGTTGAGTCGCAGTAACCCCAATACCAGCTACGGGCTTCCATTCCTCATTAGGAGCTTGAGGTTGAGCAATGCCACCAACTGGTGTCCATTCTTCATCATCTTTTTGAGCCATACCAACCACCTTCTTGACGTAGTTTTGTGTTTCTTTAAATGGAGGAACTCCACCATATTTATCTACAGTAGCAGGACCTGCGTTATAAGCAGCCGCTACCAAAGTTGGATCTTGGAATCGTTCAGTCAATTGTCCTAGATACTTAACACCACCACGGATGTTATCTTTCCAATCCATGCGGTTAACACCAAGATCTTTAGCAGTAGAACCCATCAATTGCATAGGTCCATAGGCACGATCATTGAACCTAGTTTTAGGTCCTATGGCGTTAAATGAACCACCAGACTCAGCCTCAACAACACCTTGTACCAAAGAAAGAGGAACGCCTTGTCGTTCTGCCTCTTGAGCAGCAAAAGCAAAGATTTCGTCTTTAGTCGCCATGTTATTGACCCAATGTCATTACTGTGCCATCTGGCCTCTTAATTCCATACTTACCAGATTTACCTTGCACAAGACTAAATCCTGCGGGTAAAACAGGTGCGCTAGGATTGGCAGTAACTTGCTCATTGAGAAACTGTTTAAATTTTGGATGTTCAAAAATTGGTTGATTTTCTGGAGATTTTTCCCAAGCCGTACCAATTTTCCCAGGATCACCTTTGTAATTTTCAACAAACTGATTTCGCATCATATCTTTATCAGCTAAAGCCACTTCTTGCGCTGCAAGCATACGGGTAGCAGTAGCAGGATCTGTTAATGTTGCATAACCTCTAGCAATAACTTGAGCATCAAGATTAGATGCAGCACCTTTCTGTTGTGCTGTTTTTTCTAACTGAGCTGTTGCAATAGCTTGGTTCATGCGAGTAACATCAGTAATGTCTTGCTCAAACAATTTACCAACACCTGGAATAGCATTCATGTAACTATAAACACCTGCTTGCAAACCAGTTAATTTGTTGTTATCAATTCTTGTAGATAAATCATATAACTGTTGTGCGGCAAGTTTTCTACCGCCAGCAGTTTCTGATGAATCTAAACTTGTTTTAGAAAATGCTTTAAATCTAGCATCAGCAGTTTCATTCATTGTTTTCTGTGAAGGAGAAACTTCAGCTACTGCACCACCTGCACCACCAACACCACCTGCGCCTCTTGCTCCAGATGGAGGAGTCAAACCTAATATATCTGCACGAGATCGATATGTTACTTCTTGTGTAACAGGATTAACTACTTTTTCTGGTATAACTAAAGAACCAGCAATTGCTTTAGCAGCTTCACGTTGTTGCAGAGTTTGAGTAGAGCCATCCATAGCCCTAACACCTATTAAATTTCTATTCCTATCATAAATAGGTTGCTCACCAGGCTGTAAAGCATAGGTAAGATTTTGTTCAACTGCTTGCCCATAGCCTGGTGCAGAAGTAATATTGAAATCTACATTTCCACCTTGAACTGTTGGCCTTGAAACTAAACCAGTTTTTGGATCAAAAGTAGGAACTCCACCAGTAGCTTGCATATTACTATTGAGTAATACTCCACTTGGAGTCATTGTTGGTTTCATTGCGGTAATTGTTTCACGCATACCACTTTGACTTGCAGTTGGAAGATTTAAAACATCCTGCAAAGCATTTTGAATATTAAAAGGTAAGCCTTGTTTGTTTAATGCTTTTCGCTCTTCTTGTTGCATTGCAACATCAGGAGTTACAGGACCCATGTATTGAGGACTAGCTTCATTAAACTGCGTAGGCATATACTTCGCTTGGAAGTTGCTTAAAGAAGCACGATCAGCCGCCTTCTGTTGCATCTCAGTAATAGCCTTTTGACCACTCAAATATTGCTCTGGAACTGAGTAAGCAGATTTAAGACCCATAGAAGGATCATTGCTTAACAAAGAGCCAAGCAAAAATTGTTGAGTAGCTTGCTTTTGAAGACTACTCTTTTCTTCATCAGAAAGACCAGTAAGTGCTGCATCTGACAGCAAACCAAGATTAAAAGGCATATAGACTCCTTACAGACCAAGCAAACCAAGCAAACCTTGGCGTGAAGTAGATGAAGATTGCGTACCAGAACCACCACCCACATTGAGTCCCAATGCTTGGTTGATGATCTGTTGTTGCTCCAATGGCAAATTGCGGATGGCATCCAACTGTTGTTGAGAGAATCCCTGCTGTATAGCACCTTGTTGAGCAAGTTGATTGGCTTGACCAAATCCCAAGTTTTGCAAGTTTGTAGCTGCAGAAGCTAATTGGCTTCCACCAGTAAGTCTTTGTTGGTTGGCAGTCAACCCTGCTTGTTGGTTAGCTAAATTAGCTTGCAAGAAGTTCTGAGCATTTGTTAAACCAGTTTGCTGAGTCAATCCTGCTTGTTGAGCAGCACGAGCATTTAAAGCCGCTTGATTAGCTAAACCTGCTTGGTTAAATGCAGAAGCACCAAACTGACCTGCTTGATTTTGAGCCGCAAGGTTAGCCAATGACATAGCTTGCTGATTTCCAGCATTAAACTGAGACATCTGGTTGCCAGCAGCCGCATTTTGCAAAGCCGCAGTATTAGCCGCAGAAGCACCAAATTGTCCCGCTTGATTTAAGGCACCTGCATTTGCAAGACCTGCTTGTTGCAGATTGCTTGCATTAAACTGAGACAGTGCATTTTGCGCTGCAGCATTTGCCAAAGAAGCTTGGTTCTGAGCACCTGCACCAAATTGTGCGGCTTGGTTAGCCGCAGCTTGAGAAGACAAACCTGCTTGTTGCAAGTTACTTGCATTGTATTGAGCCATCTGGTTAGCGGCAGCTTGATTAGCAAGATTTGCTTGTTGCGTATTTTGCGTATTTAGTTGACCAACACTTAAGTCAACCCCCTGATTTGCAAGGGCGGCTCTCAATGCAGCATCTTGATTAGCTTGTCCAGCTTGCAAAGCAGAAGCCTGATTTAACTGTTGTGCCTGTAAACCAGTAGATTGATTTGCAAGAGAAGCACGTAAAGCCGCATCTTGATTAGCTAAAGTTGCTTGTTGTTGCAATTGAGCATTACTCAAACCATACTGTGTATCCACACCTTGGTTAGCCAAAGCCGCACGTAAGTTTGCGTCTTGATTAGCCAAACCAAACTGACCAGCCAGTTGTAAAGCTTGCTGAGTAGTGGCGGCATCTTGAGCTTGATTAAGTTGCTGAGCTTGCATTTGACGAGCAATATCAGCCTCAGAAGCTTGTTGGGCAGCAGTGTATGCAGCAGCATTTTGTTGGGCAACCAAACGTGCGGCATTTTCTCCAAAGGCACGATTAGTCTCAGCTTCAGCAACACCCTGACGAGATCCACCATATGCTTTTGCGGCAGTTGCTTGAGCCGCAGTTTGTTGTTGTTGTAATTGGCGTGAACGCTCTAAATCTTGCAAACTTTGTTGAGTAACAGCTTGAGTATATGGATTCATATACTGCTGAATATTCTGATTTAAAAATGATGCGGCTTGAACATCACGAACATTCTGACGAGCTTGTGGGGCAATCTGTCCCAAAGCCTCAGAAGTAACTTGTGCGCCTGTTACGCCAGTAGCAGATACATCTCTTGCACCACTACGTGCGGCTTGTGCAGCAGCGGCTTGTTGGGCGGCAACTCTTTCAGCGGCAACACGCTCTGCGGTAAGTTGTTGGGCAGAGACATCCCGAATATCCCCACGGGCTAAAGCAGCGGCTTGTGCTCTTTCTGCATCACCTGCAGATACACCAGCAAATTCACGGGATGTGTAGCCCAACCCTTGTGCCAAGGAAGCAGGACCTGCTTGTGCGCCAGCAAATTGTGCTGCGGTATAACCTTGAGATCCTGCTTGTTGAGCCGCACCTGCACTAGCACCTACGCCAGTTTGTGCTGTATAACCTTGTTGAGCAGCCAAAGCCGCAGGGTCAACAGTAGCACCGCCATAAGCTTGGTAATTAACATTTTGTGGTACGTATTGAGAACCTTGTTTAAGCAGATTAGCGGCATCAGTTGCATACATTGTTGGTGCGCTTAATGGGCTACTATACAATCTATTTAATTCAAATGATTGTTGCTGGTCTGGGTTAAAACCTGAAAACTGACGAGCCTGCAGATTACCTGCAACTCCTTGTGCGCTTTCTACATTTTTTAAATAAGCGTCACGCAATGCAGGGTCAAGCTGCGCTGTTTGTTGACTTGAACCACCAGACATAATTACACCTCCGTAGATAGCCAATAATGTGTTGGCTTCATGTTAAATTTAGATACAAAAGTTCTTGACCAGCCTCTACGTCCTGTTAAGGTGATCTTGTGGCATCCCATGTCTTCAGCGAACTTCTGAATATGGGGGGTGAATGTCTCTAGTTCTACTAGATCACCAGAAGCCAAAAATATGTGCAAAACCTTCATTCTTGGAAAGTTTTGAACCTGAGTTACTACTGCACTGTTAACTCCAGGCCATAATTGCATCGTACAACTGTCTATACAGTCGGCTACGTCCTGCATATTATGAGTGTTATCGTATTCTAAAGCAGGTTGAAGTATTTTTTCTACTTTTTGAAAAGATACAGCCCATAATGGTAGTTCACCATTAACCTTGTACTTTTCATAGTCAATCATCTCAAACTGCCAGGTTTCCCATCAAATCTAATAACACCAACTCGCCAATCAGCTAATCTAACACCTTCAATCTTAGCCGCTACTTGTCTTCCGCTTATGCGTACTGAAGTAGGACTAGACATTGAATATGGGCCATAGTTGTATTCAGTGGCATTTGGATAGAATTTAGTGCTGAATTTAACTTGAACATCACCAGCCGTATTCTCATCAGGAACCAATCCTGTAAGACTCATGGTTCTGTCTCCATTGCCTATCTCTACTGGTCCAGACTCAGCAAACAATGTCTGTGAGTCATAGTTAAATCCAACTTCATGCTCATAAACGTAGCCATCTGAAGAAACCATAATTGGATTAACAAAAACTCCACGATCAGTACCACAGGTACGAGCCAAAGTTCCAATAGCCCAATGATTCTCACGATAATTGTAAGAAACATAGGAATCTACTTCATTAGATGCAGAACTTGGATAGAACCACCAAATCTCACCATAGGCAGAGTTATGGACGCAATAAACCTTAGATGCTTGCTGATAATTAATGTTGCTAAAAATGTAATCACCAACATCACACGACAAAGGCTTAACAAAGCCATCAAATAGCCAAAATCCTGACTTTGACATCCAAATACATGAATTGTCAGTAGCAGCTACTGATTGACGGGAAATAACTCCACAACCAGTACCAACACGATCAATGCTATAAATAAATGGTGGGCCAATGTATGTAGCAGTATGTACATCTACATCAGTAAATAAAATTGTAGATCCACGGATGCGTTTAGCGCATTGCAAAGAGCCAGTAGTAGTTAACTCAAAGTCTCCAGCTTGATTGGTTGCAGCAGGAGTCCATACAGTATTGTTTTCTTGGTCAGACCATTGAATCTTACGAGGATTTCCACCAGCACCCAACGCAAATAAGAATCGTTCTTGAGTAGTAATTAAACCAACACAACTAGTTGGAGCGTTAGTAAGTGCGACAGCATCAGAACCAGTATTTAATTGCCACTCAAGAAGCTTTCCATCAGCATTTGAGCAACCTACTAAATATTCACCCCAAGTATCTAAACTCCAAGTAGTCGCAGGGATGTAAGAGCCAGAATCTGGCCTAGCAATGCCATAGGCAGCAGAGCCATAAGCACCATAGCCATAACCTAGTTTGGTGTCTGCATCAGCAATGCCAACAGTAAATGTTGCGGGAGTAATGTCAAATGCGACTCCACCTTCATTCATTGCATAAAGCTTAGAGTGCGTACCAACTGCTGTCCAACGAACATTAGCGTTATCACGCCAAGTAATCAATCCTCTGGCAGATCCAGATAATTGAGTTGACGAGCGTTTACGCCATCCACCAATTGGGCGAATAGTATTCTGATACCAACGTACCAAATTTGAGCCGTTCCAACGGCCTTTAGACTGATATTCAGTCCCATTTTTGTATACGCCTGGAGGAATTTGTAGTGGAATGTAAGCCATATCTTTATTCTATTACCTAGGTAGGTTAGACACAAAGCTCATTGTAGCAATTGCAGATGGAATTGCTGGCCTAGTTGGGCTTGTTCCTGCGGCATATTGCTCAATAGATACACCAGTATCGCTAGTTCTCCACATAATTTCAATATAGTCAGTTGCATTTAAACTAGCAAAATAATTCAAAGCCATAATTATATGAAATGGATCTCCCGCCCCTTTTCTTGGAGCCAATCCATATCTGCTATTTGAGTTGGCAATATTTGTACCATTTACTCTAAACCAAACATCTACATCTTGTGAAGCATTTGTTGTATTTGTAAATTGAAGCGAAAACTGTAAGTTCCAAACTCCATCATCAGCTACAGTAATCCTAGAGTTACTAACTATAGTTACACCATTGGAAAAGTCTGTAGTATTAAATGTTACTGGATAAGCTACAGTGGTACTAGCCGCTACTTGGTCTGTAGAGTCTTGAAAAGCTCCGTAAGGATTGTTTAGATACTTACCACCTCTTGGGCCAATTACAGACTGTACTGAATTAACTAACTTTGTAAAAAACAACCTTAAAAGTCCATTGTTTTGATTCTGAACACTATCAGAATAAACAATTCCTGACGTACCTAAAGATGGTACAGCAGGGATTTCTAACTGTTGCTTTACATTAGCCATTACTTTTTAAGCCAAGTCTGCCAAATAGCACCAGCAGCCATGATTAAACCCGCCACCCATAGAATAGGCTTGGCAGCAGAAGCAACCCATCCAAGCACTTTAAAAGCCCCATCAAGAGCCTTCATAGCATCTACTAGACCTTTAGTGTTCTGGTCTATGTTATCTACCTTAGATTCGACTTCAACGAGCCTATCGTAGATTTGCTTATGGGTTACTTGGTCTTCCATGATTAGGCATTTCGAGCAGCTTGTTCAGCAGCAATTCGTGCTTGCTCTGCCTGATAAGCACTAACAACTTCAGCAGTCCATGCCGTATTGCAGATTGCAACAACATTTGCGGGAACGCCTGTCAGGTCTTGTGCTGGTGTGAGGCTTGAGCGATGGTAGGTTTGGCTTATTTGATTGCCGTCTTCCATGATGCGAGTAGCCTCACGATAAAAAACTGTTCCATTTTCGGAGACTGTAATTTGGTCGATGACTGTTTGTTTTGTAAGTGACATGATTTTCCTTTTAAGTTAAGTGTCCGACAAGCACATCCATGCTAGTTAGTTAAGCGGTTAAATATGAAACTGTATAAATAAACCCACCAGAAGCATCCATTGGAACAGCGGTTGATGAACCACCACCTACTGGATATTGGTCTACAGTGATTGAAGTTGAATTTCCACCTATATATGCCGTAAGCAGGTTATTTGCTGTCAGTGCGATATTGTGGTTATAAGCAAGAGTAACAGCACCCAAATTAGCTCCAGAACTAAGGGTTGTAAACGGCAGACCTCTTAGCGTGATATTTCCAGTTCCAGTATGCACTGACCATTCAACATATGCTGTAGCCGTTACCATGTTACCGATTTTTGTGTACTGTCCATTTTGTTGGCTATATACTGCCGTACCAGCAGTAGTTGTCCCAACAACTGTAGGTGTCCAAGTCCCCTGCTCATAGTCATCTAGCGTATTAGCGTTTGATGATGCGTCTTGAGCCGCAGGAAATGTTATGCCTTGACCTGCTGTTGGAACTGCCGCACCAATACCAAAACCATACTGATTAAAAGTGCCTGAGTTTGTTGATGCGCCATTAGCGAATAATTTAACTGCGCCACCAGTTTCTGCAAACAGACCAAGATCTGTTGAACTTGTACCTAATATTGCGCCTGCAAGTCCAACTATTGCTTTTTGTGTTCCAGCACTTCTATATACAGTGTTTGCCTTACCCGCCGAACTGCTATCTAAAGAAAGACCTGCTGCTGCACTTGCAATTGAACTACTTAAAGTTGTTCCATCAAAAGTAAGCGTAGAGCCACTTGTCAAGACCTTTGAGCCATTGAGATAGGTTACTCCGCTTGCAGTTCCACCATTGTGTGTGACTGTTGAAGATGTGGTCAAAGTAGTAAAAGCACCAGTGGTTGCTGTAGTAGCACCAACAGTCCCGTTAATGTTAATGCTTGCCGTACCTGTTAGGTTGGTTACAGTACCGCCAGATGGCGTACCTAGTGCTCCATTGAATAAAACAGGTGCTCCAGCAGAACCAACATTAACCGCTAAAGCAGTTGCAACACCAGTACCTAAACCTGATACACCAGTTGAAATTGGCAAACCTGTGGCATTAGTTAAAGTAGCACTAGATGGTGTACCAAGTGCTGGAGTCACTAAAGTAGGTGAAGTAGCCAATACATTATCACCAGTACCTGTAATTGTTGCAAAACCTACTTGGTCATAGTCCCATGATGCAGCAGTTGTTCCACTTGTCAAAATGCAAGTAAACAAAGTTGTCACACCAACAGGAATAGTTGTTATTGAATTCAATCCACTAGACTGAACTGTCAAAACACCAGTTGAATTATTCTCAATTGAATAACCCATACCCAAAACCAAAGTGCTTGTCACAGGCAAAACAATTGTCTGGGTTGTTGTACCAGTGAAGAATTGTTGGTGATTGCTTGATACTGTAAGAGTTGTTGTCCCTGCTGCAGTTGCAGTTGTGGTGTAACCCAATTTAGGATTGTCAATAATAGGAGTTACTAATGTTGGTGATGTTGCCAACACATTACTTCCAGTTCCAGTGCTTGTTCCAACACCAGTGCCACCTTTAGTGACTTTTAGCAATGGGCCAGTATCAAATAATGCGTCAATAGTATCCAGATCAGTATTGATCTTAGTACCCCATGTGTCAGTAGACGCACCTACTTCTGGTTTTGTTAATGCTAAGTTTGTGGTTGTTGTATCAGCCATTTTTCACCTCATGCGGCAATTTGCCAAGATTCACTATTATCAGCAATTGGTGACCAACCTTCATTGGTGTCACTAACTGCATCCCATGTTTCTGATTGGTCAGTTTCAGTAGCCCATTTTAATCGAGCATTGATTTGCAAGTTTGAAGTACATAAATAATCAACATAACCAAGATAAACTCTTACGCCATTGACTGTTAAATTGCTATCTTCAGAAAATCCAAAACTGTTATTCTTAACTACTACTGCATTGCAAACAATTGTCGAGTCATCTGCTACAGTCATTGAAGCAAATGCAACTCTAACTCCATTGACAACTAATGAACTAGTGTCAGAAATTGCAACTGCGCCTCTTGCAACACGTCTTCCAGAAATTGCAACACTGCTTGCATCAACAATACTGGCAGCACCAAGGGTTACTCCATAGGAATATTTACCCCCTCCGTAATAGCCAGAACCATAAGCAGCCATGTTATGTCAATGTAATTGTCAGACTTGATGCAGGAATACGGAAAATGTCGCCATCATTGATTGTTCGTGCTGTTGTCAATGGCGCCCAGGCTAATAGATTTCCACCAGTAGAAGCATCAAAGATACCTGCCCAACCAATTGAACCCCAATTGCCACCAGAGGCAGCAGCAAATTCAATTGCAGCGGCATTTGTAAATGTAGTAGCAGTACCAGAACCAGAGATTGTTCCAGTAACTACACGGGCATAACCACTTCCAGACACTTCAGTGCCACCACCAGTGTCACTTGGTGCGGCAGTAAATAATCCAACATACCAAGCAGTTGGACGAGTTGCTGTACTTGTTGTAAACAACCAAGTAAGAACTAGATTTTCGGTGTAATCGCTAAAAGATGACATTTTTTACCCTAAAGATCGGGCACGAACAATTGGTGTAGAAGAGACAGAAGCCCTTTGATCTGCCACCTCTATGTCGCCCAAGGAATTTGTATATAACGAACTCCACACGGCTAGACGTTCATCGTCTTTCAAATATGGTGAAGCCTCTAACAGCGCACCATATAAGTACAAGTCTGGGGCATAAACTAACAGCCAGTTGCTTGTGTTTGAGTCACTCAACGCAGTAATCTTACCATAATAGGTTAGTTCTCCACTGTAACCAGTATCAGGAGTTGGAATCACCTCAAGTTGACTTCCAATAATTGTGTAATACAGCGGTTTACCAGAGGAAACAAATTGATTAGCAGATCCAAAATCTCCTTGATTTTGAGTGACAAACTGTAAATACGTAATTGGATTAGTATTTAGTTGGAACTCTTTAGCCTGTAGGAAGTCTGAAGGAAATGCAAAATATTGAGTATCTATAGTGGCATTAGACCTCTTAATCATCTGACGAACACGCAATTTACGATTAAATTTTGCTTCTGCCAAAGTGATAAAGCTAGGAATAATAGAAGTCAGATCATCCCGATTCAAATAATCAGCAATCGTTGTCTTCAATCCACTAAAAGTATCAAGTGCCATTTTCTACATCCCTACACGCTAGTGTATGCTCATGTTTGAACTCAAATGTTCCAATATGGAAGATCTCTTTAGAAAGATCTTGATCCACATATGTTTTATGCCCATTCTGGGCGGCTCTACGGCAAAACCATACATCTTCACCGATGTAGTCTTCCGCAGCAGGAACCCAAGGGATAGCAAACCAAGGATATTCCATAGATTTATAGACTTCGGATTTAACAAGCATTACGCCCATTCCGCAGTAGTCTACTTCAACAAGTCCTGTTGAATCATCGTCAGTATATACCCGATTGATAAATGTTGCATCCATATCTGGGGTATTTTTCTTTACCGCAATAGGCTCAGTTGGAAATCTACGCTTGGCATAGTTTCCACAAACAATACCTGTATCGTGTTTCAGTAAACGAATGATGGAATCCTTTGGAAACCTCATATCACTATCTAACCATAGGGTATGCGTACATTCAGCCGCCACCGCATCCCTAGCCAAGTCCTGACGTTGTGCTGACAACAATGTTCCAGAGCTAGTGTAGATAACTACTTTGTGATTTGTTGTACCTACAGTAAATCCAACTAGCCTAGCTAAATCAAAAGCAAATCCAGAGTTAACAAAGTCCCGTGTTGGAACCAAAATTCCAATGGTCTTACTATCCATTAAACTTCTCCAGGTCTTGTGCGAAATGCACGATTATCAGGGTCATTTAACCAACGCTTCATGTAAGCTTGGTCATCAAGTTTGCCTTCGGCTTTCATCTGATAAAACAATGCCATAGGAATGGATGCAACATGGTGCATATCACCCTTCCAATTGGCTTTCTCATCAAATGAATTAAATCTTTCTTTGTTGTCAGAGACTATCTGTGTCGCATCAATAATTGTCTCAATGGTAGCTTCGTCTTTGTCGGCATCGTAATGCCACATCTTGCGAGTACCAGTTTCAGTATTTATGTCAAATAGTTTTGTGTGCATATAAAAAAAGGGTGGGTTATTAGCCCACCCCTTTGTCTTCAGATTAGGTCTGAATTGTTGAGTTCAAGTCATAGACTGCGCCATGAGCTTTCTCATTCTTGATCTTCAAGCCCCACTCACACAAGAGCATACGCTTCTCGGCATCACCTGTCTTAGCCAGTTCAACTGTCTGGAAGGGACGCAGATAAGCAACTGATGCGTACTCAGGATCAAGCACAAAAACATCACGCTCACGTTGGAAGCGATTAGGAACAATACTCACATTACCGAAATCGGAAACATAAATATCTGCTGCACCAATCAAAGTAGCGGGTTTAGCACCACCATTGATGTTGAAACGGCTAGAAGCGATACCAGCCATCTTAGACAAGTTCTGCTTGTTAACAGGACCAGCCATAACGATAGTTGGTGAGCCACCTTCTGTCCACACCTTCTGAATTACGTCTTTCAGCAATGCTTCGCTGAATGAACGCAAGTTAGTTGTTGTGGCATCTGTACGAGCCGCATCAGGGATAGTAGTATATGAAGGATCACCACCACCAGTACCTTCGTTTGTATTGGTCTTCAAGAAGGCCAACAATGCGCCTGTCTTACGGGCAGCAGATGTAGAACCAGCAGTGGCGGCTTGGTTAGCCAACATTGTGGAGCACATATCACGCTTAATTTCCGCAGATTTTTTAGCCATTTGATAGCTCAATTCTGAGCGTCTGCCTGCCTTGTCAACAGCTTCCAAAGTACCAGCAATGATTACATCCTTACGGCTAATCTGGGTGTAGTTACCCAAACGAACTGTAGCTGTAACTGCTGTGAAAGAAGTGATGTCATCGCCTTCAATCTGTGCATTGGTTGTGCTGGCAGCAGCCAAATCATCGGTTTGCCATTCAAAGAATGTATTGGATACGTTTTCACGACCAATGTTAGACATGAATGGTGTTTCTTCTGGAGAGATCTGATAAATGACGTTAGAAAGATCTTCCCGTACACCCTTAGCGTCAAAGCGGGTGTAGGTGTTTGTAATAGCAGCCATGATAGGTCCTTAAATAAATTTCTCGAAAAGGGATGCGGCATCTCTGACGCTTCCAGTTTGTGCAAGACGTTTTTTTGCGTTATTTAAATCACTCGACTTAGAACTTACGCTACCTGCTGAACCAGAACTAACCATCTTTGGTGCTTTTTTAATCTTCGCTTGGAATTCTGGACGTTTACTCATCATCTGGTCATACTTCCACGCTTTGTGGAGTGCTAGTAATGCCCGTGAATCAGTAATGCCGTTCAGCTCCTGCTCGGAAAAGCCCAAATTCTGACCATATTCCAACAAAGCCTTACCTTCTGCTTTAGCTTTCTCTGGAGAATTCCACTCTGGGATCTTCTCTTTCAATACTGCAGTTTCCTGCGCTAAAACATTTTGTATATGCTTTTGTGTTTCAACTTGTCGCATTTGATTGATACGCTCTTGCTCTGCTTGAACCGCATATCTCTGTTGTTGCCTACGCTGATGTGATGTCCATTGACGGGCATATTCAGTTGGGTCTTCAACTTCTAATCGGTTCCAATCAGGCTCTTGCGGCTCAAACTCACGCAATTTCTGCTGTAATTGTCCTAACACCTGTGAATATTGTTCACGCTCTCCACGTACTTGCTGAAACTCAGACTCGACAATCTTGCGCTCTTCTGCTAGTTTCTGCGTTTTCCGTGTGTAATCGGCTTCACGTTGATAACCTCGGATAAGTTCTTCCTTTGGGACTTCGATTTCTTTACCATCAACTTTGACGATAAACTTCTCATCCCTTGGAGCTTCTTCTTCGGACTCTTCGTCTTCGCTTCCTACTTCCTCGGAGGCTTCCCCTGCTTCTTCTTGCAATTCCGCAGATTCTACTTCCTCAGACTCAGATTCGGATTGCTCCTCCTCTGGTTGCGCCTCTGCACCAGTGTCAACACCCTCTTGAGTGTCTAGCATGGAAGCAAAGCTTTGCGCTGCTTGGTTTACTGTAATCGAACCGACTGCACTTGCGTTATCGGACATATTTACCTCTTAGTTTAACAATCATTTGTTTGGGGGTCTACCCCGTCTGCGAACAAGGGCAACTTCTGCCATCTTGCCCGTATCCATAACAGAACGTAACTTAGCTCTGAGAATATCAACTGTTGTCAGAAGCAAGTAAGCTTGCTCTCTAACTGGTCCTTCCATTAGTTTGGAAGAACGAATCTCACGATAACAGTCATCTTCTATTCGCTTAAGCATTTCATTTAGAAGTTCATCTTCTAAAAGTAACTTAGCTTTGTCTCCTCTTGCGAGGTTAATTTCTAGATCGTCCATTTACATCATTGGTTGGGGCTGTTGAGGGACTTGCGTCTGATTCATTGCAGCCTGTTGACGGATTAGTTCTCGGTCACGATTCATTGCGGCATCTATTTCCGCACTTTGAATTTGTACACCATATTTCAATTCTAGCTCATATCTACGCAAAATACCATCTTGCTCAATACGATCACGCTCTCTGTCATCAGCCATAATCATTTTTTCACGATCTAACTGTAGTTCAGCGGCTTTCTTTTGAATATCAGCTTGAATAGCTTGAGCCTGTACTTGAGCCAGTGTTTCCTCTGGTGTAGGCTTGGGAGCCTCTGGTGGTGGCATCTGGAAATCAGCAGGTAACTGGTTAAAGTAGTTCTGTGAATCCTTGATACCTGCCAGTTGCAACATCTTGGTTAATGTGTTTGTATACTGTGGTATTGATACAACAGGATTATTAGGACCTGTTTCTTTAATCAGCATTTCCTGACGCATAGCAACTTGATTCAGAATATTGATTCTGTCTTCAATAGTGCCATCACCAACACCCACATTAACTGTTACGTCCATCTTGGAGTCCCAAGAACGGGGATCAATTGGCACGAATGTATTACGCAAACGAACCATACGAGCACGATCTTGGTTCTCAACAACCAACTTCAAGATTCCAGTAAACAATTTACGCAAACCAGTTTCAGCAAAGATACGAGCAATCATTTCAATGTGCTGATGTGCAGCATTGACTGTTGCAGATACTGCGGCTTTGGTGGTGCTCTGTAAGGCATCTGCATCTAAGCCAGAAGCGGCCTTAGAAATACCTGTACGGGTCTGTTTAATGTCATCCAAGTAGTCAAGCATTGGAAAAGCTGCTTGTCCAACAAAGGGAGTTGTAAAGGGCTGAACCATGCCTGGTGCTCTCATGCGAATAACAGCACCAACTTCAGTATTCAACACATCTTCCATGTTGGCCTGACCCTCAACAATAGCTGTACGGGGGTGGATAGCTTGAGCCAAAGAGTCCAAGATGCCACGTTGGACATTGGATTTAATACGCTGAATATCCATCACTACGTCAGCAGGACACATACCAAAAAAGGTATGAGGCTCTGGATCAGGGCAGAAGTCAGCAAATTGTCGGTCATCAACAATTTCATTACGCAGAACTTTGTTTCCTGTTCCTACAGTGCAAATCCTACGCATCTCAGCAATACCATCACCATCAAAGTCTACCTTTAAGTAGCCTTCAATATAAAGAACACTCTTGCTTGATGGATCACCATTGTTTGAGGTACTAATTACAGCAAATGGATTACGTGCAATGTATTCATCATTGTTGTCAAAGTCATTGCCATTACCAGCAACTTCAACCATTTCATCATAGTCATAGCCCATTGCGACTAGATCAGAAACTGTCTTCATAGTCCTGTGGCCTACAAAAGTAGCTTCATCAATAGACTTTGCTCTTCGGTCAATCAGGAACTCTTCTGGTGGTAAGGCTTCAATCTTTACTTTGCCAGATTTAATTCTGCGTTTAATCTCCACATCGTACATCATGGGTGGTGGAGTCATAATACCTTGAGCTTCATTAGTAGGCTCAGTACCAGGCACAGGATACTCACGCACCGCAGAGATTTCTACGTCTGGATCACTAGTAAGCATCATCATGCTTTGCTCATCAAGCATAGAGAATGATTCAGCACGAACTTCTACAGACTCATCCCAATAGTATTTAACAATACCGCACTTACGTACTAGAGCATCTTTAAAGGCAGAGTGGAGAATCTTAAACCCTGGGTTATCACGCTTGAAGATGAAGTCTACATAGTCTGTAGCTTGTTCAGCATTTTTAACATCCTCTGGTCCTTGAGGAGTAAATTCAACTACACGCTCTGGACCAAAGAAGATACGCATTAGGCTTGGTAAGATACCTTGGACTGTATCCCGTACATCCATTGAAACTACTTGTGAACGGCCTTCTTCTTCATCACCAAATGCTTGACCATAGTAGTATTCAGTAGCTAATGCACGATTACCGCCAATGTCGTCATCAATGTAAGAGATTGCATCTGTAATCTCAGCAGAGATAACACCTTGCAGTTCATCTTCAGACATTACCTCATCACCCTCCATTTGGCCTTGGAGAGTCTCTGCCATCAACATGGGGTTTTCGTTAGTCATATATTTCCTTATCTAGAACCGATATAAGGGAGGATTCCAGAATTAGTATTTTGTAATAGAGAAGGGATGCCGCCAACGTAATTGCTAGCCATACCACCATAGGTGTTACCCATTTGTGGAGACATAAGTGCTTTTTCATCTTCTTTAGGATTGAATGAATATTTAAAGGCAGAGTTAAACATATCACCTGCTGAAGCATTGGGATTAGTTATACCTTTATAGGCCTCAATAGCAGGAGCCATTTGTTGGTTAACTTGGTTTTGTGCAAATCCACCTAATGTATCGCCAAAAGACATTGGGGCAGCACCACCACCCATTACGGCTTCTGAGCCACCAACTGCGGCTTGACCCATGCCAAGAGACTCTAAAAACGATGCAAGTAAAGCTTCCATTTAGTCCTCTTCTTTCATGTCGTATTCAGTCTTAGCCATCATCAACATATTAGATTGACTCTTGCTCATCTTCTTAGTGATAGGGCCACCAGATAACCATGCTGAACAGGTGCGATTACCTGCACACTTAAAGTCAAACAGTTCACAATAACCTAGATTAGCCGCACCCTGTACATCTTTAGCGTAGCCATCATTCTCTTCATCTATACCCTTTAGGATACAGTCAAGCATCTCTGGAGTCTGAATAAAGGCAGCGCAATTACCACATCGCATGGTTTGGGCTTCTTCAACAGGAGTTTGCCACTCATCTGCTCTTTCCATCCAGAAGTCAATGTTGTCTTCCTCTGGATTAGCAGGACCATAACCTACGTTCTTAAATGCCCAATCACGAGCTTTTAGGTTGACTTTGATGTCATAAGTGGCAATAGGGCATTTCATGTGTTTACCATTTTACTTTGTTAGCCCAATACGCTGCACTCATTTTGCCTTTGGCAATGTTTTGAGCATGACGGGCTTTGAACGCTTCGTTTCTTTTAGATCCATCAGGACTACCAGAAACACCTTGTTGACCAAAGCGAATTAACTTCACTTCGTCACCAGACTTAGCCAATACTGCATGGCTTTTTTCTGGATGACCAGGAGTCCTCTTTGGTTTGTTGTAACCAGAGAATTCTTCTGATCCTCGCTTAATCATTTCTTCTTAGCAGTCTTGGCTGCTTGTTTAAAGTCTTTGGCAGTAGGTGCGCCTTTAGTGCCAGGCTTACGCATCTTCTCTTTAGAGCCAGCCTTGATACGTTCTTGTTTGGCATTGATGTTGGCATAGAGTCCAGGCTTCATAACAACTCCGTAACGCTAACTGTTGAAGCAGTAACACCAGAATCTTTGATAACGGCAATCTTGTCACCAGAAGCCACGGGGAAAATTTCAGATGTATTATTTGCCAACATGGGGCTTGTTGTAATACTTGCTGTTGGTGCAGAACCAATCTGGATATGACTATGACCTAATGAACAAGCAACTCGAACATGAGTTGTTGAGGCCGCAAAAGCGGTACTTGCAACACTAGAATTTGTTACTGTAAAAACTTGTGTCGTACCAATCCTAAATACATTAGGGATGGTATTTCCATTGTTATCTCTTGTTAAGAAAGACATGATTTTCCTTTAGTTGATTACTTTTTCTTCCGCTTGGATTCGGAAATTGCAATAGCGATTGCTTGCTTTGGGTTCTTGACGACAGGTCCACCCTTGCCAGAGTGCAACTTCTTGTCTTTGAATTCACCCATGACCTTGCCAATTTTCTTGGCGGCTGCATCCATTTTCATAGGAATCTCCAATATAGGTTGCGTAATACTACCATACTGTGGTAATAAAAAAAAGAGCTACTTGCTTAAGGTAGCTCTAAAATGGCAACGGCAATCAGACCAATCCTCGGATCAACCTTTTAATCGGCTTTCCCCAAGATAGATTAGATCCCCAAGAGATGGTGGCGGCATCTGAGGCAAATGTCAAGACAAAAGCGTCAGCCATGTCAGGAGATTTAAGTCCACGCCTTCTAATATCGTCCTTAGATTCAATCTTTATCTTGCCGTTAGATGTAAAGGTGTACCTTACAGTCGCCAGTTCAGCAATGAAATCCTCGTTATTAGGTATCTTGCAGTCACGTTTCTCAAGCCAGGCTTTGGTTTTATGCCAGAGTTCTGCTCTCAGGTTCAGATAAGTGCCACCCATAGCGGGACTTTCTGACACGTTAATCCCACGGGCGGGTAGTTTTAGCTCTCTGAGTCGGTCAACAACACCTGCTCCCAGACCGATAGAGTCAACCAGAATCTCTGTAGGACGGGTTTTGTGGTCACAGGCTTCGTATTGAGCCACCACTGCACCAGTTAACTGCATCAGGTCTAGGTTTCTCCAGCGTTCTAGTGTATGAACCACATTGGATTGACGCTTACACAGAACTGACGAGTCAGAGCCGAACCTAGCCACATCCAATCCCCAAACAATCGGAGCGTCTTCGTAAGCTCTTGTGTCTCGATGTTTAGCAGACTCAAGTAGTTCTATTGGGATAATCGTGTCATCGTCACTCCTAGGGAATTCACCAAGTACACGGATTCTAAAAGCATTACTTTCCTCGCCATAACGAGATTTCATGTCGTCTACATATTCGTTACTAACACGAGTAGAGTCCAGACAGGATACCCGCCTAGTCCACCATTCGTCTTTCAGTCTGTTGTGTGTGTCAAAGAAGAAGCCAGAAGAGCGTACTGGATTGCCCAATAGGATGGTCAAAGCGTTATGTCCAGACATAGAACCAGCAGCGGCCTCGAATACCGCCTCTGGGACACCAGAAGCCTCATCTGCTACCAGCATGACGTTATCAGAGTGGACACCCTGGAGAGCTTCGGGTTGTTCAGCCCTACTTGTTCGAGCAGAGATAAAAGCCTCGGTAGCGGAAGCCTTGAGTTCTATCCTCTCTTGTTTGACATCAAGTAGGTCTTGGATAGGTTTGGGTAGTTCTTTGACCCATCTCTTTAGCTCGGCAAACAAAGCGTCATACAGTTGGGCAGAAGTAGGTGCAGTAACCACTACTTTTACTGGATACCTGGTCAACAGGAACCATAGCATTGCCCAAGAAGCGGTGGTTGACTTACCTACCCCGTGACCAGAACGAATACTAATCTTACGCTCACCAGTAGCGACAGCGTTAAGAAAGTCTTTCTGCCAATCATCGGGTTCTACTCCAAGAACCTCTTTAACGAACAGGGCAGGATCATTTCTGTAAAGCTTTATGAACTCGATAAAAGGATTATGAGCCATTGTTTTCCAAAGTAGTAACTTCTTCTATCTTACCCATATGCTTCAAAGCTTGGAGGTGTAGATCACCCAGACTGATATTAACTTGGGTTTTAGCAGTGTCTCCATAGTTCTCAGGGTCTAGCTTAGAGGCCATCCACTTCCTTGTGTCTACTTGTAGCCTGGCTTTATTCACTCCAGAGTTACTTGTTTCATCTGCTTCATCAGCAATCTCTAGGGCTTCTTCTGCCAGTTTCTCAGCCTTTAGCTTTCTAGCAGCGAGTACCGCATCTCTTCTTTCATCCGTATGGTTGATCCAGAAAGACAACATGGGCCTAGAACACTCTATAAACTCTGCCAAGCGTCCAATAGTCATTCCTTGAGCTATGTGTGCGGTAACGAACTCAATGCCTCCTAGCGTCTCTATCTTCTTCTCCAACGCTCTCCTCATAGGAAATCCTGCCATATCTTCTCCTTGATTTAATGTCTACAAATTCTAAACTATAAAAAATTTTTTGGAAGGACTGTTTGTTTCCTGATAGGGGGTGGGTGGGGGTCTGTTGATTGATGTGTGTTTCCATGTGTGTCATTGTCCCCTGCCACAGCACCCCCTCCGATTTACACATGGGGGGGGTAAACCCTACCCTTACGTACTAACCCTTAATGGTAAACCCCTAGGTAGAAACCCTATTAGGGTAAACCCTACTGTGAATCCATACAGTGTTTGATCTAGATGCGAATCATTCTCATTTACAAGGTTATGCGTTTTTTGCATAGTTTGTCTCACTAGCGCAAAGGGTGAGAGTAGATCGAGGTCTAAAGGGTTTCTCAATAGGTTTCTAGGTCTATGCTTATCAATGACCTTACCTTGTCTCTATCCCTTGTCTACCCTATGTGTTTACCTTATCTATCCCTTATGACAAGTGAAGCCCTTGTGCTGGGTTATCCCTTTATTTCCTTTTCTAATTGTAGCTACAAATTCAAAGCATCTAAGGGTTTATACCTAAGGGTTTAAAGTTGTTGAATATAGGGTTTGTACTTATAGTTTTGTGGCTCTCTGGTGCTACTATTACATGGCATTCAATCAGAATGCGTCAACTTAATAGGTTTCAATATGACAAAACTTTCCCGCATTTTCCGCATCTACTCAAACGCCCCTATTGCTGTTTTCATGGCAATAGGTGCATTGCTTGAGCTTCTATGTGCTTTGGGCTTGTATGCCTACTCTATGCCTGTTTTGGCTGCTTGTGCTTTGGTTTTCTCTGGGTTTCTAGGCTTGATCTCTTTCACCCTTGCTGCTAGTGTTTATCGTGACGTAAAGCGCAATACATGGATTTTGGGATAAGACTATGCCTACTCTAAAAATCCAACTCAAGGCCGTTTATGGCACTCTTAAAGCCTACCCTCTTTGTGAGCAATCAAAGCTCTTTGCAAAGATCGCTGGCACATCTACTCTCACAATGGAAACAATCAAGCACATTCAAGCCCTAGGGTTTGGCTTTGATTGTGAGCAATACAGTTTGGAGTCAATCAAATGAAATCAGTCTACTTTGAAGCTCTCTGTGCTATTGCTCTATTCTTTGGTGCATTGGCACTTATGCTCGAATACTTTGATGTATTGCTGCCTTAATTCTTTTCTTTTCTTTTTTAATAGGTGTTACTCATGAAAATCACTCTCAAAACCTCAGTTTTACGTGCCGCTTTGCTTTGCTCTGCAAAAAAGGACATTCGCTATTATTTGCAAGGCATTTGCATTTCATTCAATCACCCAGAGATCGCAATGGTTTGCGGCACAAATGGTCACATTCTTTTTGCTGGTCAATGCCCCATTGACGTTATCGAAGCACCAGAAGCCTACGGGTTTGAAATCATTGTGCCTGGTGACGTTATCAAAGGCTTAGATAAAAAAGCCAATGTGGTGATGCTGGAAACCATTGATTCGATGCCTAAAGGGTATTACGTGCTTGGGAATTCCCGTTTTCAAGCAATAGATGCAAGGTTTCCCGATATTTCCCGTGTTATTCCCTCACGTGATGCCTTTGCAGAGATTAAACCCTCTTATTTCAAACCAGAGTACCTATGCACTGCAAATGAAGCTCTAGCAATGTTTTATGGCGATAAAAAGGACAAATGCTACTCATTGGCTCAAAGGGGTGATGCTTCTGGTGTTGTTCACAATGAAAGAAATGATGCTTTAGTTGTTGTGATGCCAATGAGAAATGATGCTGGCAGTTATCAAGGGTTAAACCCTGATTTCATGCAAGTGCAGCAAAAAGCAGCATAAAGGGGAAAACCATGCACGACATGAAAGAACAATTAAACACTGTTTGGGATGCTTTGGAAGCATATAGGGAAGACCTTATTTCAGAGGGTGACGAACAACATGACGAAATTTGGGATGACATTTGCACTGCAATGGCATTTATTCAAGAAAATTTAAAGGTGGAAGTATGAAAACAATGGTTTATTTTGCAGAATTCAGGGACTATTTTCACGAAATTCGCCCTGATAATTTTTCTTATCAAGCACTAAGAATACTTTTTGACTACTTAGAAGAGTATGAAGAGTCTACTGGTGAAGAAATTGAATTTGATGTGATCGCCATTTGTTGTGACTTTTCAGAAGATTCTTTTGAGAACATTGCAGATCAATATGGGATTGAATTAGATGCTGAAATGGACGAAGACTATCAAAAGCAGCAAGTCATTGAGCATCTTGAGGGTGAAGGTGCTTATGTAGGTGACTCAATCAATGGCATCGTTTACAGGAACTTTTAAAATGACCAAAGCAAAAACACCCAAACAACACCCAAAAATGGTCAATCAATGGATGGTTTACGAAGGCTTGAATGATATAAATTCAGTTTTTGGTGCTTTAACCACCTTTGAAGCATATTTGAAAAGCCCTGATTTCAATACGTATCATGCACAAATGGCTCTTGATTGTTTACGTGCTACTTTATGCACTGGCACAATGGCAATAGAAAACTGGTGCGAATTAGAAGAGGTCAAACCATGAAAATAGGCAGCATCATTGCTTATGATTGTGACCCAGCAAAACTGGGAGAAGTGGTAGAAACCTTTTTTTATCCCTCTGGTGAATTAGGTCTACTGGTGAAACCTTTTGATAACTCATGCACGTTTTTGCCTCAATATGCGAGTGAGGTTTGGCTGCTAGCAGATAACCTTTGAGCATTTCCACAAAAACCCAGCGTCAAAACTGGGTTTTTTTGAAAGTGTTTGCGAAGTGAGTGCTCACATCATGTACTTTTGTTTAAACCGCCTAGAATCGGTTATTGTGGTTTCAAGCATACTACCCCTGCACTGAGCAAAAAAACGGCTCAAAACGGGTTTTAATGGCCTTCTAGGTGCATCATTGGATTGTGTCTCATGCGCTGTTTTAAGGTTTAGCGAAGTGAGTGCCAACTTACATAGTTTTGCGAAGTGAGTGCTAACTAACAAAAAACTAAGGGTTTACCCTAATAAATGGGTGTTTTACAAAAAAGTGGCATTTACTTTTTACAAACCCGATTTAACCAATTTTTGGAAGTTCAAAGTTTTTGAAACTTTTGATATTAGAAAGCATTATTATTTTCAGACGGGGCATCAAATAATCTTTTAATCGTATTATTTAAAGCATCAAGCTCGTCCATTTTATTGATATGCCACATTCTCTTTTGACCATGCCAGCCTAATACTGAATTAGTATGGCAGTCTTGACATAATGCTATACAGGTATATTGCAGACCTTGTTTGTAATGGTGGGCTTCTGAAGGTCCTGACTTATCACATACTGAACAGGGAAGCATCTTCACCCTTGCTAGGTGTAGTCTTTCCTTTGCGTTCAGTTTGTTGTTCATTGAGTAGCCCTGATTTCCATTCTGGCTGAATACTGGTTAGTTCTCCAGACCTCTATCCTTGCTTGGGCAGCAGTCATTAGCCAGCGGTACTTCTCTTCTTTCTCTACGGCAGCTCTTATTCCCTCAAGCACTTGGATGTACTCTTCATGAGCATAGGCAAAGGTTTCTTGTTTACCCAACACTTCCGTCCCTGCCTGGCTCATCAGGTGAGCCTTCTTTGACTTGCGGAACTCCTCCAGGTACAGGCGATCCGCTTTCGCTTGGGCGTACAAGGGTGCGGTATCTATCAAATACTGAATTGCTTTGCTTGGGTCTATCTGGCTCTCCATGAATCAATCTCCAATGTTTCTCTGCCAATCTGCGGATACCTTCTGACAAGCTACCATTCCCTGCCAAGGTCAATGCTTGCTCATGGATAGGAGCTACCCTTGCTCGGATAGTCCTTCCTTGTTCGCTGATCTTTTTCCTACCAGCACCTTTTCTTGAGCCGCCACGTTGTTTCATGGCTTGAATTATATGCTACAGAATCAAATCTTGATAGCTTGCAGCACAAACTGGATTGTTTCTCCATCGTCCTCTTGGAAGACAACTCTAAAGTCAGCGTGGTAAATATTCCTAAAGTCTGACATCGGAGTTTTGCCAACTTGTTTCCTGTACTCTTCCTGGGATAAGAACACCAACTGCTCTAGTTGCATGATTCTTGTATGGCTTGGATCACCCCATGCCCAGACTGAGTTTCTTGATGGACAAGTCGCAAGGAAATGACCATTTGGTTTGAGAAGTCGCCAGAACTCTGAGAACTGAGCAAAGAATAGTTTGTAGTCACCCTGTTGTCCAAGATGCTCTAGCACCTCGTAAGCATGGATTTCGTCAAACTCTTTGTCTTTAAATGGCAATGGAAGCTTCATTAAATCCCACACAACATCAGGTCTGTGGGTAGCGTTGTAGTCCAAAGTAGTCAGGTTATCCCAACCTTTGGTTCCATCTGTTGCTAGTCTTTTTGAGTGGTTAGATCCACAACCGATTAAAAGTTCTGTTTTCATTTTCTAGAAGGACAATTACGTCCTTGGTTGCAGTTTCCATTACAAGGTGGGCAGGTTTTTTCAGTCATACGTCCTCTGTTTTGTAGTTAAGTTTGTGATACTGAAACCGCATGGCAGCCTCGCACTCCATCTCTTTGAACTGTTCATCAGAGAAAACTCCAATGATGTTACGTCCTTCAAACCAGACTTCTTTGATGGACTCGTTGTATGTTGAATCTTCGTCTGATTCATACTCATAAACTACTGTAACAATCACGCTTCCTGCTCCAACAGTGGTATCAAATTCCCAAGTGCTTTCCATAATTAACTCCTGTTTAAAAGCTTAACTTTATCTATTTTTTTAAAGATTTATATAGGGACTTACCCTAAGTCTTCCTTGACCATTACCTCTACTGCGGGGGTTTCTGCATAGACTTTTGTAATGTGTAGGTTTACAACTTGTTTGTCATCCAGATAAACAATGTCGTTCATCCCGTCTAGGAAGCACTTGGCTATGTTGTCGATATCTGGCTTCTTTGTTGGCTTGAGTATTCCTTCCAAGGCATCTTTACGCTTCTGTTTTGAGAATGATGCTGGTATTCCAACTCTGATGTAGATTGCTACTGTTACAGGGCTATCTAGTGGCTCTGAGCTACCCATTGCAGCTCTAGCCATCATCCTGATTTCATCTTCATAAGTCTTGGTCTTCTGTGGGGTGTATGTAGATACAAAGTTTCCACGTTTAGCAAACCTTGGTCTTCCCTTTCCTACTGGCTCCCCGTAGACGATAAACATTGTCATAAAGGTCATTTCAAGAGTTCCCATGCTGTGGCTGCACAAAAGGCCACCTGACCATTGCCAGCGGCTTTAAGTCTGTCCACCCGATGGGCCACCCCATCAACCATTCGTAAAGGTTCGGGTTGATTGAATGTGGAATATGAGTCCCATTTTTGATTGCATTTTTGTAAGCCCCAGAACCCCCGCAGTTTCCTCCTCCGCTTGGTGTTGTTGGAGTAGGCCACAATCCATATTCTGTCTCGTTTATGTTTTGCTCCAACAAGGTCTGCTCCCAGCACTCCCCAGTTCGCATCGAACCCCATCTTGGCAAGATCGCACAATACTCTGTCGAGTCCTCGAATAGTGAGCATTGGGGAGTTCTCAATGAATGCGTATCTGGGTCGTACTTCGCAAATGACCCGTGCCATTTCTCGCCATAATCCTGATCGCTCTCCATCAAGTCCTTTTCCTTTTCCTGCTGCTGACAAATCTTGGCAAGGGAATCCACCTGAGATAACATCAATTTTTCCTCTCCAGGGATTCCCATCGAATGTGCAGATGTCATCCCAGATAGGGAATCTAGGTAAGAGTCCATCAGCTTGCCGTTGCAATAAAACTCTGCGTGGGTAATCTTCGATTTCAACGGCACACACAGTTCTCCACCCGAGCAAATGTCCTGCAAGGATTCCTCCCCCCCCCCCCGCAAATAATGCCAACTCATTCAATTTGTCCTTCTTTCATTCTTGACATATAGGTCCTGACTCGATCTCTTGCTCCAGATCCGTAGATCTTTTCGCAACGCTCAAGCCTGGCACGCACAAAATCGTTATCTCTGTTTGATTGCCAAGTTCGGTATATTTCCCTTGCCTCGGCTTGCTCCAGAACAACTCTGTCTCCTGCATTGGATATGTTCTTTCTGCTATATGCCATAGGTACATACCCTATAAGTCACCAGTAAGCTCCAGTGCTTGATTTATTAAACGTACGGGATAAGGTACGCCTTCCTTAACTCTGTCTAGCAGTCTCATGGCTTCATAGTAGTTCATGCACTTTTCCTTATTTGAGCCATCTTAGCCAACACTTCTAGCGGAATAGGTGCGGCTTTTTTTGCGTCTTCTGCAATCTTTAGCAAAGCAGGGTCAGGCTCATTACTTCTCGCAACAGTGAGCCTCCCAATATCATAGGGATTTGGTTTAACAGCTTTGGTGTTGCGTATCCAGTTTCTCCATGTTGCATCCCAATCCAACTTGACACCTTTTTGACCCGCTTGGGCAACCCAATAATCTTTGAACTGTTCAGCAACCTGCCGAACATCTAGGTCTGGTCTTTCTTGAGTAGCCCAATCTCCCATTGATTTACTAAGAAACCAATCTTGTGCGAGGCGTGAGCCACGCTTGTTCTCTTTAATTGGTTTATGGTTAGTGGTTAGTGGTTCTTGGTTAGGGTTATTTTGGCTTTCATCTGGCAACCCAGAAATAACCACTTGGGTTTTCTTTGGCCTACCACCTAGCTTGCCATTGTTCTTGTTTTTCTCTACCTGTTCAGCGTAGTCTTTAATTTCTACTTCAATGCGCTTGTGTGTGTATCCTGTTTTGCCTAAAACAAAGAAATCTGACAGAACATTTCGAAGAAAATTAACCTCATCAGAACCCAAACGTAACCGCCTGATAACCACTTGGGTTTCCTCTGGAATAGGTTGTTCATCAAGGTAATACCAATCAATCAACTGGCGATAGATGCCATGTTCAATGGTTGATAAATGACCAGTATCTTTACGATAATCCGCAATGTTAAATTTGTAATAGTGCATGGCACTTCTCCGCAAATCTCCCAGAAAGAAACTGCGGCAGGAGGGGAGTTCTCTTTTCAGTACGCTCATGACTTCGTACTTAGCCGTGTTTCAAAACATTGTATCAAATATATTGATTATTTGTAATTTCATTTGTTGGTTGTCTGCCAAGCAATCTAACAGCTTGGGCATTCATTACAGCATACTCAGCCTTTGTAAAAATACCAACGGCATTCCTGATATCAAAGGGATTGAACTTGTTGTAAGGCTCATCATTGGCGGCTTTTGTGGCCTCAATCATGTGTGGCTCTAAGGTGTACTGAGAAACCCAAGAACGTCCCATCTTAACTTTTTTAATTATGATTTTCTTCTTGTAGCGCATCTTGGTGCAACAAGCTGCAATGGACAATCTTGGTATGCCAGTTAAGTCCTCTAATTGGTAGGATGTAAGTGGTCCATTTTGTAATGCTCTGATAACTGCTTCTTGTGTCATTTGTAAAGGTTCTCTAGGTTGATTGTTCGGTTTAGATGGAGTTCTAGCGTTCTGGCAAGCAAAGCTGTTACAGCCGCATCAAAGTCCTCTGGTTCGGTTGTATAAGCATCTGCCATTGTTTGAGAGTACCCAAGCAAGGCTTCAGCGCATCTTTTTTCAAGTATTTCAGTTTTCATGCTCAGAATATTACTGTTGTTTTTATGATTGTCTATTAGGGTTTATCCTAGTATAAAAAGATAAAAAGATGTGGCACATTATGGATGTGGGCAACAAAAACCCACATTTTAATAAACTTATAGGAGTGAATATGAAGACATTGTTTGAACAGTACAGAGATCAATTTGCAGACATCCCTTACTGCTGTTATTGCCTAGAGCCACAGGGCGAGAAATGGCATTGCTGCCAAGAAAACCACTTTATCGAGTTTAAAGACTTAGATATTGAGGATCAAAAATTTATCATTGATTCAGAGTTAGACGAAAATACTTAAGGGAAAATCATGGGTGTACATAAAAAGTTAATGGAAGCAAGGATTGCCTTGCAAGCGGCTCCACTTAAAAAGTCAGGCCACAACAAGTTTGCAGGGTATCAATACTTTGAACTTGGAGACTTTCTGCCAACAATCAATCAAATCTTTTACAAGGTTGGTTTGTGCGGTGTAGTGTCATTTGACAAAGAGCTGGCTACTCTGTGTATCACAGATGTAGAAGATGGCACTCAGATTGTTCTGACAAGCCCTATGGCAGATGCCAATTTAAAAGGTTGCCATCCTATCCAGAACCTTGGTGCTGTAGAGACATACACCAGGCGTTACCTCTGGGTGTCTGCTATGGAAATAGTTGAGCATGATGCGCTTGACTCTTCACCTCCCGTAAAGGAAGAAAAGCAAGCTCCTATCATTACGCCAACACAAGGTGCAATGGATAGCATCCCAGAAGATGAACAGAATTATCTCAGAGAGTTAGCAATGGAGTTGATTGCTATCTGCGAGAATGAAGAACCTAAGACAGCTTGGGTAAAGTTGGAGGCAGAGAACTTAGATAGCGAACAAAAAGTCGCTCTATGGACTTTGCTTCCTAGTAAAGTAAGAAGTGCATTAAAGAATGCGAAAGGTTAATATGGAAAAGCGTGATAACTCAGGTGTTTTGTTTAAGAACGATAAAAAAGAATCAGAGAAACACCCTGATTACAAAGGAAACATTACTGTAAATGGTCAGGATTTCTGGCTATCTGCATGGATTAAAGAAGGTAAGGGCGGTAAGTTCATGGGACTAGCCCTCTCACCTAAAGAAGACAGTCAACCAAAACAAGCCCCCAAAAAAGCAAGTTTTGATGACATGGATATGCCCTTCTGAGTTAATATTAAACCCGAGGGGAGAGCTGTGCAAAGGATTTTCCTAGCTTGCAGACGAGCAGTTTTCCCCTCACCCAATAGGAGTCAATAATGAGAGATCTTTTTAACAACATGAAAGAATCGATGGAAAGATTCTTTGGTACTGAGCCATTTAAGTTGGTCAGAAACCAAGACCCTACAACGAGCCATCAAGCTGCTCAGTTGGTAGACAGCACCAAGCTAGAAAGAATGGTCTACGAGGCCATTAAAGGCTTCCCAGACGGGTGTATCTCAGATGAGATACTAGCCATGTATCCAAACTACCCATATTCCTCAATTACGGCAAGGTATCGTGCTTTGTTGGACAAGGGATTGATAGAAGTATCAGGCGTCAAACGTGGCAGGTTTGGCAGAAATCAACGAATTATGAAGGCCAAGTAATGCTAGAAAAACCACCGCATTCAAAGATTAGCTATCCATCTACTCCAACAAAAGACTTTAAGTGGTCTTCTGGATCTGATGTGCAGGCTGTTTGGAGAAAACATGGATGGAACCCACCAAGCGAAAAAATGCTGCCACCACCACCCGAGAAAGTAATGGAATTAAGGAGAGTAAGATGAGTTATGCTGATATTGAAATAAAGATAATCCAGTGGGCAGAAGCTCGAAAGATTATTCCTAATAGCAACCCAGAGTCTCAGTTACTAAAAGCAGTTTCTGAGATAGGAGAACTAGCAGATGCCACCATCAAAAAGGACAAAGAAGCTATTGTGGATTCTGTTGGTGATGTCATGGTCTGTCTTATTAACTACTGCGCTCTTCAAGACATCAATCTGGTAGACTGTATGGAAGTTGCGTACGATCAGATTAAGAATCGGAAGGGCATACTATTGCCCAACGGAGTGTTCCAGAAGACACTTGAATGACATAAACTTAGCCTAGTATTTCATTGCAACAATCGGTTGCGTAAGGAGAACACCATGAAATTTGAAATGGATTTTGGCTTTATTGGTAATGAGAAGATTACAGTTGAAACCTTTGACTTCGAGAAGATTCAAATCATTCAAGAATTTATCCAGTTCCAAGAGGAAAATGGATGGGAAGTTGAATATGAAGCTATTGACGAACTTGAAGATGGATTTGAAGAAACTGAAGAAGAAGAAGTGCCGCCCTTTGCTTTAAGCACTCACGAACCTTTGTAACTTATAAGCTACTTTGCCAACAGATAAAGCCCCACATTGCTAAAGGCGTACCCTGCGTACACAATAGCCATGTGTGGGTTATCTTTCCAAAGCTGTTCACCAGCAATGTAGGCGTAGATACCACCAGTAACAATGATGAGCCAAGCACTCAAAATGCACCTACATCAATTACTTCGCCTCTAAATTGAATCATATCCTCATCAAATTTATGGACGAGTTCAGGCCATAAAAGCTGACCATTGAAGAAGTTTAACACTGCAAAGCCCGATCTGTGGTTTGAAGGGTTTAGTTCAGCATAGGTAAATTGTGGGCCGTCAGTCTCAGCCAAAGTTCCCGTATCTACCCCGTATCTACATCCGTTGTAGTCAGTAAATGGCGTAACCTTTAAAGAGTGTAAATGTCCAGTAATGATTGAAACACCAGCGTTGACAGTATTGTTGTGAGTAGCGTGAATACCACCTTTATATCGGTGCTTAATAATACATTGCTCGGTAGGCCATACTGCCCAACAGAAGTCCCAATCTGGGATATGGTCTGTCAACTTAAAGCCTTGAACTTCTTTAAATTGTGGTGCTTGTTGCGCTAAACGATTACCAAATCTAACGTCATGGTTTCCCCATGTAAAGAGGAGCTTTACATTGTGTCGGGCAGCTTTAGCTATTTCTTCAATCTCACCCAACGCACCTTGCGTAGCTTTTAGCTCCTGAATAACAGAAGTTTGAGGAAGTTCAGTGACATCATGCCGTGATATAGACGCTCCATCAAAGGCATCCCCGTTACATATTATCGCCTTGGGTTTAAACTGCTGTATAGCCCATAGAAGCCCTTTAAAGGCTGTTGTTCGTTGACCAGGTATGAAGTGGGCATCAGAGAAGACAATCACAGTCCCGTCTAGTATGCCAAGTTCTATCTGTTTAAGTGGACTAAATGACTTGGGTTTGTTTTTATCGTATTTAACACCACGATGGTCACTTGCATGAAGTGCCATGTTGTATTCTTTTTCTATCCATCTTCTACGCAGATGAACCGCCCTGTTTGCAATACCAAGATGGTCAGCTACTTTTTGAGCAGATTGAAGTTGACCCCATAGTTTGATGAACTCGGTATCAGTACACGTTTCGTTAGCACTTCCCATTGGAATCCCTTGAAAGTAACTTTTCTAAAAGATTGATGACTCTATGCTCTTGCATTTCCACTTCATCTTGGGATGATTTCGGATCTTGCGCTACAGTCATTAAATCGTGGAGAAACACATGAAGTAACTCATGCAGGGCAGTCTGATCCAAAGACTCTGGCGTGATCTTCTCAGCACCAAAATCACCTAATCTGTAAGTAGCCAACCTAGCAGAAGCATTGAACTCTACAGAAGCCATAGCAGCCTTTGCCGCCTTGCTCCCCTTCTCTATTCTCCAATCACCAAGACTCAACACTTGTTGCCACTTTCTGACACTTTGTGCAAACAGTTGTGATTGTTCTGGCGTAGGAATGTTAGGCATTTCAACACCTTATAGCAGAATTGTTACAGTTTAGTTTAAGAAGTCAGGACTTGTAAAGCTTCATTTATGTGTTTGATGCGGTCATCAAGCCCAATAAAGCCACCATTGAT
>Ga0209087_1000242_pt1 | contig 35737 bp, 50 predicted proteins | sample S_130805_EF_Meta_FD_187321 | JGI IMG/M metagenome (GOLD analysis project Ga0209087, IMG submission 187321) | Freshwater microbial communities from Lake Simoncouche, Canada to study carbon cycling - S_130805_EF_MetaG (SPAdes) (version 2) | ecosystem: Environmental > Aquatic > Freshwater > Lake ... | reverse complement strand
AATGAAGTCTCTATTAACCTTTCAGGTTATACGCTTCAGCAAGACCGTGCTACTCACATTACAGCAGATGTAGCAGCAACTGCCTCAACCATTGCTGCACCCATCACTCTATCTCTTGCATCTACTGACAGCGTGGGCAAGGGTATTGTCGAGATTGATGAAGAACTATTCTGGGTAGATAACTATGACCGAGTTGGTAACACTGCAACTATTGCTCCCTATGGTAGAGCATATCTAGGTACTACTCTTGCTGCACACACGGCAGGTACTAAAGTTACTATTGCTCCTACATTTCCACGCTTTGTAATTAAGCGTGCAATTAACGATACTATTAGTGCAATTGGCTCATCTATCTTTGCAGCCAAGACAACTACAATTACATCTAATTCTGCAGTTTCAGCATTTAGACTACCCACTACTGGTACTACTTTAGATATTCGTTCTATCCTTGCTGTTGCATATCAAGCCTTAGGCTCAAGCAAAGAATGGATTCCTATTCGTACTTACCGCTTTGATGGTAATGCTAACTCAACCGCATTTACCAGCGGTCAGACTTTATCTATCTATGACTACATCCCTTCAGGACGTACTGTTCAAGTTGTATATTCTACTAACCCAACTTCTTTTTCTACTAATGCAGATGTGTTTACAACACAAACTGGTTTGCCAGAGTCGTGCAAAGACCTAGTTATTCTTGGTGCTACTTATCGTTTGCTATCTAACCTTGACCCAGCACGTGCGTCAATGGTTAGCCCACAGGCAGATGAGACAGATTCCAAGCGTCCATATGGTTCATCTCAATCACTTACTAAGCAAGTTTACGCTTTGTTTAATCAACGATTAAATGAAGAGATTAAGAAACAGCAAGACAAATATCCTATCCGTGTCCACTACTCCCTTTGATAGGCAGATAAATGACAACTAGAAAATACTCGTCCAGAGCACAGCAGACCACACTCAGTAGCGGAATCACCTCTGGTGATGTAACTATGACAGTAGGTTCTGGTGCCAACCTTATGGGTGGTAAGACACCCGCAGTAGGTGAAACCTATACCGTTGTTATTGACCCTGATACGGCTCTTGAAGAAATTGTAGATGTCAGTAACTATGCATCTGGTAACACACTTACTATTGCTAGAGGCATTGATGGTTCTACTGCCGTAGCCCACTCTGCTGGTGCCATTGTCCGACATATGGTTATTGGTCGTGACCTAAGTGAATCCAATACACACATTGAAGCAACCACTGGGCACGGTGCAACAGGTGCTGTAGTTGGTACAACTAACACACAGACTTTAACTAACAAAACTTTAACTGCTCCAACATTGACGACTCCAGCATTAGGTACACCAGCGTCTGGTGTTATGACAAATGTAACTGGATTGCCTTTAACTACTGCTGTAACTGGAACTCTTCCAGTAGCCAATGGTGGTACTGGTATTACTTCACTTGGAACTGGCGTTGCTACATTCCTTGGAACTCCATCTAGTGCAAACCTTGCTGCTGCCCTAACGGATGAAACAGGAACTGGTGCAAATGTATTTGCTACTAGTCCAACTTTAGTAACTCCTATTCTTGGAACTCCAACTTCGGCAACTCTGACTAATGCTACTGGTCTTCCTATCTCAACTGGTGTATCTGGTCTTGGCACAGGCGTAGCAACATTCCTTGCTACCCCATCTAGTGCAAACCTCATTGCAGCAGTTACTAATGAAACTGGTACAGGTGCTCTAGTATTTGGAACTAGTCCAACAATTGCTACTCCTACAATTACTACACCAACAGTAACTGGTTTAATTCTTAATGATGCAAGCATTGTCTTTGAAGGTGCTACTGCAGATGCATTTGAAACTACTCTTACTGTAGTTGACCCAACTGCTGACCGAACAATTACTATTCCTAACGTAACTGGAACTATAGTTACTACTGGTGATACTGGCACAGTAACTGGCACAATGATTGCCAGCGATACAATTGTCAACGCAGATGTTAATACTGCTGCTGCTATTGCTTACAGCAAGTTAAATCTTAACGGAACAATTACTTCTGCAGATATTGTAGATGGCACTATTGTTAATGGTGACATCAATGCATCGGCTGCAATTGACTGGACTAAACTTGGTATATCTTCTACAGTATCATCTACTGAGATTGGATATGTTGACGGAGTAACATCAGCAATTCAAACGCAGTTAGATGCTAAGTTACCTACAACTGGTGGCACTATGTCTGGTGCTATTGCTATGGGTACTAGCAAAATTACTGGTATGGGTGACCCTACACTGGCACAAGATGCTGCAACTAAAGCATATGTAGATTTACAAAGAGATAATCTTATTAACTCAGCCCCTGGTATCTATGATACTTTGGGTGAGATTGCAACTGCAATCCAATCTGGTGGAACATTCTATGATTCCCTAGTACTCAAGTCTGGTTCAACTATGACAGGTGCTCTTGTTCTATCAGGTGCCCCTACAATTGACTTACACGCTGCAACTAAACTTTATGTTGATGGTGTTGCTGGTTCTGCTACTGCTGCTGCAGCCTCGGCTGCCGCTGCTGCTGCTTCATACGATTCATTTGATGATAGATACCTAGGTCCTAAAGCAACTGCTCCTACACTAGATAACGATGGTAACTCTTTACTTGCTGGTGCTTTATACTTTAATACAGTATCACTAGTAATGCAGGTTTGGACAGGTTCTGCGTGGGCTTCTATCTCCTCATCTGCTGAAATCTATCGCTATAAGTTTATTGCTGCAGGTGGAGAAACATCTGTATCAGGTGCTGATGCATCTTCTCAGACCCTTGCATACATTGCTGGCAAAGAGCAGGTATACCTTAACGGTGTGCTTCTTGTTCGTGGCACAGACTACACAGCAACTAACGGCACAAGCATTACAGCCCTATCAGCACTTGTTGTTAACGATGTGCTAGAGGTTATTACCTTTACTGCACTGAGCGTAGTGACTGACATCCCTCAATCTGTAGTAGATGCTAAGGGTGATTTGGTTGTAGGTACTGCTGCTGACACAGTAGGAAGACTCGGCGTTGGAACTAACGGACAGTATCTACAGGCTGACTCAACGGCAGGCACAGGATTATCTTGGGTAACACCTGCTGCTGGTTACTCAGCACCAACACTAGGTTCAACTGCTATTAACTCAGGTGCAACAGTAACAACAATTGCTGGTCTAACTCTGACAGCACCAACATTAACTGGAACAGTAACAGCATCAGGTGATATTAACCTGTCTGCAACAAATGGTCCAGGAAGTATTATAGACGAACTAACACTCATTCTTATGGGTGCCCTCTAAACGAAAGGTAGTAACTAATGGCTACAACAACTAAGGCACTGGCTCGCGGAGCCTTTGCAACATCAAGCACAACCCTATACACAGTACCTGCATCAACTACTACAGTTGTAAGCAACATTGTGGTAACTAATTCAGCAGCATCTGCTGCTACATTTACAATCACATTGGATGCTGTTGACTTATTTAAGGATGTAGCAATTGCTGCAAATACAACAGCAATGTTTGACCTAAAGCAAGTCCTTGCAACTACAAAAATTATTGCTGGTTTAGCCAGCGCAATTACAGTTAAGTTTCATATCTCAGGCGTGGAGGTTTCCTAATGGCTAGTACAGTATTTCCAGCAGCCTCTGCTGCTGCTAAAACACAGTTTCGCACAACACTTACTACTGGTACCTCATATACCGTTCCTGCAAATGTTACTTATCTTAATGTAACCCTTGTTGGCGGAGGCGGTGGAGGCGGTTATGCTTCTAGTAGTACAGGAGTTTCAGCGTGTAATGGTTATGGTGGACAGGTTATTTGTTCAACATTGTCTGCAACTGCTGGAAATACAATTGCTTATGCTATTGGTGCTGGTGGTACTGGTGGATATGGCGCTGCTGAAGATGGTGTTGCTGGTGGTGACACAACATTTACTGGTGCTACTACTGCTGGCGGTGGTAATGGCGGTACAGGCGCAGGACGTGGAAATACCAACCAAAAACAAACAGGAATATTTTCTATGGGCGGTAATGGTGGACCAACAAAAGGCGGTGGAGAAATTGGTGGTAACGGCGCTGCTGGTTATATTACAGTTGAGTATTGGGCATAGGAGATAACAATGAGAACATTTGCAGTTATTGAAAACAACAAAGTAGTCAACATTATTGTTGGCGTAGAAGATGAAGTAGTTGCTGCTAACCCTGGCAAGTATATTGAATATACAAACGGCTGGGATTATAACGCTGGTATTGACGGCGGAGTATTCTTCCCAAGACCAGAGGTAACTAATGACTAAAGCCCGTGACCTAGCCAATGCTTCAACAGCATTATCGGCTGTATCAGCAACTGAACTTGGATATGTAGATGGTGTTACCTCTGCTATCCAGACACAAATGGATGCTAAAGCACCATCATCTACTGCAGCAACTCTTACTGGTACACAGACGTTGACTAACAAAACAATTGATACTGCTAGTAATACAATTACTGGAGCAGTTACATTAACTGGCACTCAGACTCTTACTAATAAGACACTGACATCACCAGTTCTAACTACCCCAACCATTAGCACAGTTAATGCTAAGGGAGATTTACTGGCTGGTACGGCTGACAATACTGTTGACCGCCTAGCAGTAGGCTCAGATGGCGAGACACTTGTAGCAGATAGTTCCACTTCAACAGGCTTGCGCTATACGGCAGGTAATCCAATTGCCAATCCAGTAATTAACTCTTGCTTTGATATTTGGCAACGCGGAACTTCAATTACACCTACGGGTGCAACTATTTATACCGCTGACCGCTGGACTGCCTACAACGCAAATATTACAGTTAGTCGTCAAACAACAAGTGATACAACTAATCTTCCTAATATTCAATATTGCGCAAGAATTAAACGCACTACTGGTGATACTGGGACTGGTCAAATTTATTTTATAAACCCATTTGAAACAATTAACTCAATTCCTTATGTTGGTAAAACTGTAACTTTTTCTTTTTACGCACGCGCAGGTGCAAACTATTCACCTACTTCAAGTATCCTAAATTATAGGCTTACAAGTGGAACTGGTACGGACCAAAATCCGCTCAATGGTTACACTGGAGGTGCCGATGTAATTTCTGCAAACGCAACTCTTACAACAACTTGGCAGCGATTTAGTGCAAGTGCAACAGTTTCAGCAAGTGCAACTGAACTCTGGATTGGATTTGTAATGAATCCGACTGGAACCGCTGGGGCTAACGATTACTTTGAAGTAACTGGCGTTCAAGTGGACATTGGTTCGGTGGCGTTACCTGTTCGTAGAACAGGGGCAACAATTCAAGGAGAATTAGCCGCTTGCCAGAGGTATTACTGGAGGACAACAAATGTTGCAGCAGCAACTTATGCTTTCTTTGGCTATGGTTTAGGTTCAAGCACCACAAATGTTGCTTACGCTATAAATTATCCAGTAATAATGCGAACTGTTCCAACTTCCGTAGATGGTGCTAATTTAGCAACTTATCGTCCTGGCGCAACAACGAGTATTAGCGCTGTAGCAATAGACGCTGGTGTTTCAACCAATCAAATCGGCGGTATAAATGCAACAACGACTGGCGTTACAAGTGGAACTTTTTATCAATTAACAGCAAACAATTCAACCTCAGCCTATTTAGGCTTTAGTGCGGAGTTATAAAGATGGATAATTTAACCTTTTTCAAAATTGCTGGTGCTGATGGCATAGAAGTAGAACACGCTTTTATTACCCACGGCAACGGTGAATTTACATCAATGCTGAAATCAACCTATGAGGCGCAGCAAGCGGAACAATCCACACCGATTGTGTAAGTAAATAGATTATCCCTGAGCAAGGATACAAACTGCTCAACTAATTTTTCTAACTAAGGAGCACGATGGCAACGAGAGATATAACCGAAGGTAGAGGCTCTGCAACTGCCAGCATTGGTCGTTCTATTGCCGTTGACTTAGGTATTGTTTCATCTACTTCTACTTGGCAGAACACTAATGAGTCATATGATGTAGCAGTAGGTGGACTTCCATTCTTCTACGCCATCAGCGATGCTCGCCCATATATCCGTCAGACTGCACCGTTTCGTAAGGAACAATCAGACATTGGCACGGAACCAGGTGAGCAGTCGCTCACTGGTTTCTGGCTAAGAAGTCAGTCTTCTTTCCACAATGGCACAGGCATTAAGTTCTATGACCCATCCGCAGGTGAAACAGTTAACTATCGTTTTGCTGACTCAGACAATGTAGATGTGTGGACTAAGGGACAGGTAACTCTCCTCAAAGAGACAGCCAATATGACTGGTGTTACTACTGGTGTATATAAACTTATTTCTGTAATGGATGGGGCAACCGATAAAATTGTTGCTTGGACACCAGCAGATACAACTATTAAAAACTATACTGCTACTGGTACTGCTGTTACATACAGCCACGTAGTTACTGCTGGATTAGATACTGCCACACTTGCTATTGCAACTGATGGCGCACATTTGTTTGTTGCTGACAATGACCACATTTATACAGGTGAAATTGATACACCTGCATCTGGATACACCGAGTATTACAATACTGGTAGTGAACGAGTAGTAATGTCTTGGGTAAAGCAACGTCTTGTTGCTGGTATTGGTGCATCTATTTATGAACTAACTAATGCTAAGGGTTCGTCTCACGCATTACCTGCGGCTACATACACACACCCTAATACTGATTGGGTATGGTCATCTATCTCCGAAGGTGGCTCTGCCATCTATGCTGCTGGTTACCTTGGCGGTAACTCTGCCATCTACAAGTTTGTTCTATCTACTGCTGGTGTTATGCCTACCCTGACATCAGGGATTGTAGCAGCGCAACTACCAATTGGGGAGATAGTTCTTAAGATTGAGTCATACCTTGGTTACTTGATGATTGGTACCAATAAGGGTATGCGTGTGGCTAGTATCTCAGATACAACTGGTGACTTGTCTTATGGTCCACTGATATTTGAAGACACTAATGGTGTCCGTGACTTTGCATTCCGTGATAAATATGTCTGGGCAACTGGCACAGTCAATGGTTGCGCTGGTTTATACCGCGTTGACTTAGGTACAGAAATTGAATCCTTACGCTTTGCTTATGCTAAAGATGCATACCTTAGTACTGCTGCTGGATATGCTACTAGCGTAGACTTTGTAGGCAACACTAATCAAATAGCATTTAGCACATCAGGCAACCACGGCATAGCCATTCAATCAACTACAGTCTTATCATCATCTGGCTCTATAAGTACAGGTAAGATTAGATTTTCTACACTAGAGCCTAAGAACTACAAGCGTCTTATTGCACGTGGTTCATTTACATCTGGCACTCTTACACTCTCATCTCTTGCTACAAATGCAGGTGGCACTGATGTCCAATTTGACCATATAGGTTATAGCCTTGAGGTCGAACCAGTAGAGATAACAACATCTCAACCTGAAGCAGCACAAGAGTTTCTTGCATACAAGTTTACATTTGAGCGCGATACAACAGATACAACTGCTGGTCCTACCTTCAAGGGATACCAAGCCAAAGCAACCATTGCTTCTCCACGCAATAGAGTCATTCGTTTTCCTGTCTATTGTTTTGATATTGAAACAGATAGGTTTAATACTGTAGTTGGGTTTGAAGGCAGAGCCTTTGAGCGCATCCAATTGCTAGAAGAGATTGAAAAGACAGGCGATGTTCTGACTTGGCAAGACTTGACAACAGGAGAATCACGACAAGCAGTAATCGAACAAGTTACATTCACCCGTATGACACCGCCCGATAAACGCTTTGATGGTTTTGGTGGCATCATAGAGATAACCGTAAGGACAGTATAATGAGCGCGGTAGATTGGGCAGCATTATTAGTATCTATATCAGCCATTATAGCAGCATTTGCGACAGCAATTCGATGGATGGTTAAGCATTACTTATTTGAATTAAAAACAAACGGGGGCAGTTCAGTCAAAGACCAAGTCAATAGATTGGAAGCCCGCGTTGACCAAATTTACATTCTCCTTTGTGAAAAAGGCTAGAGGACTAGCCGCTTTCTCTTTAATTATTGGCACATCTTTATTTTTTCCTATGTTGTCACAGGCTGCTTGCGTTACTACTGCAGATTCAGTAGCAGCAGCATCAACTGCAGCGACTGTACTTAATACAGCAGTCCCAGGTTCTGATACATCAACGGCAACATCAACTCCTGTACTTGTACAAAATACTTGTGGTGGAGATGATGTCTCTTATCAGGTGGCTTTGCCTACTGCTATTAATTTTCAGGGAACTGAATACAATGCAGTCTATGCAACTACCAATTCAACTATTGTATTTGGTACACAAGATAACAACTACAGTACTTTTCCTAATACACCATCAATCTCGGTTAATGCTTATGACTGGGTAGTTCTTGACCCTAATAATCCAAACCCATCTAACTCATACCCAGCAGGGTGGAGAGCAGCAGATGAGCATTTGATTATTACTTCTAGTCAAGCAGGATTTCAAGTTGACTTAGCAGTGCGTCCTTACGGGCAGAATGCAAGTGCTAATCCTTTGTCTACAATTGTAGTAACGGCTGCTATCAACGCTGATAACACATTGACTATTACTTATCTTTCAAATGTACAAGCAGGATTAAATACTCGTACTGGTGTTCGTATGCCAGATGGAACAGTTGTTTCTTTAGAGCAAGCAGGACTTACTCGTGTGTATGTTGCTCCAGTTGTAACAGCAGATGTTGTAGTAGAACCTACTCCTGAGCCATCGCCTTCGACCTCACCAAGTCCAGTGCCATCTCCAGTTCCGTCTCCCTCAGTTGAGCCTTCTGCTTCACCCTCATCAACTCCAACTCCGAGTCCTGAACCCTCAGTTGTGCCGAGTCCAAGTCCGACTGCAACATCAAGTGTCGAGCCTTCTCCTGTACCAACGCCCGTTCCAACTCCCGAATCTTCTCCAACCAGTACCCCTGTGTTGCCTGTGCCATCCCCTACTCCTATTCCCGTTCCCGTTCCTGTTGAACCAACGCCCATACCAGTAGTCCCACCAACAGTGGAACCAACACCAACACCACAACCTGTACCAATTCCTGTACCACAACCTACTCCTCTTCCTGAACCAATTCCTGTAACTCCACCTGAACCGCAGCCAGTTCCAGAACCTGCTCCACAGCCCGTTCCAGAACCATTGCCTCAACCTGTACCAGTGCCAGTTCCTGTACCTGAGCCTGTACCTGTCCCTCCAACTCCTGTAGAAGAGCCTCCAGCACCCGCTGAGGAGCCTCCAGTGCCTGTTGAAGAGCCACCTGTGGCGGTAGAAGAACCTCCAGTTCCTGTTGAGGAACCTCCTTCTCCTGCAGAGGAGCCACCAGTCGTAGATGTGCCCGTCGCAATTCCCGACCCTGAGCCATTACCTCCGACTCCCGAACCAGAACCAGAGCCAGAACCTGAAATTGTTCCACCTGCTCCGCAGCCAGAACCTGAGCCAGCGCCAGTGCCTGTTATTCCTGTTCAACCTGAACCTCCTGTCGCACCTCCTACTGCAACTGCAGAAGAGAGACAAATCGTAGCAGAACAAATTGTTGAAGCAGCCCAAGGCGCACCAGTAACTGCACAAGCAATTCAAGATGCTGGTATTACTTATGAAGACCTACCACCTGAGACACCTGTTGAAGTCCGTGAGGATGAAAATGGTAATGAGGTTGTCATTACAGCCGAAGTGGCTGCTGCATTGGTAGTTCTTGAAAACCCTGTTGAACTTATCAGCGCAATCTTTGATGACCCAGGTCAAGCCCTGCTTGCTATCGCAAGCATCGGTGCTGATATGTCAGAAGAAGAACGTGAAGAATCAGAAAAAATTATTGTCGCATCTGTGATTGCTGCACAGGCTGCTGTTAATGCAGCAGGTATGGCAGCGTCAGTTGCATCATCCACTACCAGAACCCCCTCTGGTGGAGGACATACTGGTGGAGGCGGAGCCTCTGCTGGTGAATCAAAAGCCGTAAGGAGACGCAAGCATTGAAGATATTAAGAGATATGGTCGACCAACTTTGGACTTTACTTGGGATGTTTATTGCCTGGGTTGTCCTTGATGGCTCAGCAAAGACAGTAGTTGGTTATGCCATTGGTGGAACCCTTGTCTGCTGGGCTATTACTTACCCACTACGTAACCCTAAGGACGAATAATGGACACATTCAAAAGTGTAATGATGAGGATTTTTGCTGTCATCGCAGCAGAATCTCTTGGAGTTATTGGTGCTGGTTCCTTGGTAGGCATTGAAGTATGGCAAGCAGGAGTACTAGCAGGTGCACTAGGTGCAGCCCGCGTACTTGAAACCCTTGCCCGCTTCTACCTAGCAGACGGACACCTATCAGCAGAAGAAATCAACGAAGCATTTGCTAAGGTTGATAAGAAAGCAGGAGAATAATGGGACAAAGAGCAGACTTCATTGCAGTAGCAAAGACTGAACTTGGTGTTATTGAAGGTCCAAAGGACAACGAGACAAAGTATGGAGCCTTCACAAAGGCTAACTTCCTCCCTTGGTGTGGTTCATTCGTGAACTGGTGTGCCAATGAGGTAGGGCTAAAGATTCCTAACTGCGTATCCACAGTCGTAGGTGCTAAGGCATTTGAAAAGAAGGGTCAGTGGGAGTTGGCTAGTGATACAGCAACACCACTGCCTGGGGATATTGTGTTCTTCGACTTCCCGAACGATGGGGTCGATAGAATAAGTCACGTCGGTATTGTCGTCAAAGACAATGGTGATGGTACAGTTACCTGTATCGAGGGCAACACAGCCCCAGATAAAAAGGGTGACCAGCGCAACGGAGGGCAAGTCTGCCTGAAGGTGCGTGCATTCAAGAAGAAGAACGGGTCAAAGTTACGTAAGTCACAAGCAGTGACAGTCGTTGGCTTTGGCAAGCCTGTCTTCAAATCCTAAGGAGAACCAATGAACAAAGATAAATTAATTGCAATCGCAAGTACATACTTCCGTGCAGCATTCGCTGCCGTAACAGCACTCTACCTTGCAGGTGAGACAAGCCCTAAGGCTCTACTCTCAGCAGCAGTAGCAGCGGTTGCAGGTCCAGTGCTTAAGGCATTAGACCCTAAGGCAACTGAGTTCGGCAAGGGTTCTAAGTAACCTAAGTCTTAAGTAACAAAAGACCCCATCATCTTGGCAACACGCCGAGGTGGTGGGGTTCTTTTTGTTTTTGTGCTACACTTTTTCTACTCGCAAGAGTGGGGGCGAAACCTCAATGAAGGTTACACGAGGGAAGCATCTCTTCTACCAACCAAGATTTTTTCTTGGGGGGTAGGGGGGCATTTCCTAAATCAGGTTGCCGAGGGTAACCTGATTAACAACTAAATAATATTAGATAGTTCTCTTTCATTGAGTCACTCCTGTCCTCTGAAAGAGGACTATCTAACTAAAGACAGGGGATATAATGAACTTCTTTAAGAAGCAAGAGTATGTGACGGCTGATGATTTAATCGTTGAACTATCAGTTGCATTTCACGAATTGCGTATAGCAGTTGAAGCGTTGCAAGATGATGTCGACTACTTGCTATCAATTACGGATGACTTAGATGATTAAGTTAGACACCTACGAACTACCAGAGCACATCAGTTACTCAGCCTTTACTACATACCTGACCTGTGGTTACCAGTACTACCTAGGTCGACTGCTCAAAGTAGAAGAAGAACCATCCGTGTGGTCAGCAGGTGGGCGAGCATTCCACCTAGCAGCAGAAATGTGGGACATTGAAAATGGTTAACACATACTGGCACGATGCGTGGCTCAAAGAGATTGATGGACTTGATTTTACAAAGGCGCGAGTAGCAGGACGAGCCACGAAAGCCAACCCTGGCAAGGAAAATGGGGAGTGGTGGTATGAACAAGGTTCCATTTGGACTGACCAATATATCCAATGGCGCAAGTCCAACCCTAACTGGAAAATCTGGACCACCCCACAGGGTGCAAAGGCTATTGAGTTAGAGTTGAATCCGAACATTGCTGGTATACCAGTGAAGATGTTCATTGATAGAATCTTTGAGGTTAACGGACAACTTGTGATTGTCGACCTTAAGACATCAGCAAGACGACCAACATCTGACTTACAACTTGGCTTCTACAAGGTAGGAGTTGAGATGATGTTAGGTGTTGAAGTCAATCTAGGAAACTACTGGATGTCTCGTGAATCGGGGACAGGAGAGATGATTGACCTAAGTAGATATACAAAAGACACGCTGGAATACTTTGTCGATGGCTTTGACAAGGCTCGAAAGGCTGGTATATTTCTACCGAACCTACAATCGTGCAATTACTGTGGACTCACAGCACATTGCCAATTTACGAAGAAGGATAAATAATGTCAGAAGAAAACTGGAAGTTACAGGTATCAGTTAAGTCTCCGAATGGTGACTTGATTAATATCCGCGCACAATCAGCAGATGAACTCAGCGTATTGCTAGAGGGCATCACTGATTACTCAACACAGATTGCAGCAACCAGCAAGATGATTGCTGGTGCATACACCGTTGCCCCTTTGGCAACCACTACTTCAACAGTAGACACGCCTCCTTGGGCTACCTCCGCTCCCGCCCAGACATCGGCTCCATCCGCTACGGGTCTATCATCACCGACCTGCGTGCACGGCAACCGCAAGTTCCTATCGGGAGTATCAAAGAAGAATGGCAAGCAGTACGCAATGTGGGTATGTCCACAACCACAGGGAATGGAGCAATGCGCTCCAACCAACGGCTAACACAAGAGCCAATGCTATAGTAGGAATTGGCGGAGGGGCAGTCATTCAGGGGAAGGTGACTGTTCCTCTTCCAACTTAAGACAGGAGTTCTCTGTGAGAACATTAGTAAGAAGTGTTGGACGTTCCGACATAGGTGGTGAACCTTTACCCGCAGTATTCAAAACATTTAATACAAACAAAATTGTTTGCCGACGTGCAGAAGTCTCAATGTTTGCTGGTGTCCCAGGGGTAGGCAAGTCCACTCTGGCATTAGCACTAGCCCTAAAGATGCAAGTACCTACCCTGTATGTATCAGCAGATACCAACTCACACACTATGGCTATGCGCCTTGCGTCAATGATTAGTGGCAAGAACCAAACTGATGTTGAGTACCTGATGGACAAGGACACCAACTGGGCTAAGGCTGTGCTTCAGAAGTCAGCCCACATTGTGTGGTCATTTGAATCCAGTCCGACTCTGTTGGATATTAACGAAGAGGTCGAAGCCTTTGAGGAACTATGGGGTTGTCCACCTCAGGCAATCTTTATTGACAACCTGATGGACATAGCCACTGATGGTGGCGAAGAGTTTGCCTCAATGCGTGCAATAATGAAAGAGTTAAAGTACCTAGCCCGTCTTACAAATGCAGCAATCATTGTCTTGCATCATACCTCTGAAGCGGTGATGGGTAATCCAACTCAGCCACGTTCTGCATTACAGGGTAAGGTCGCGCAAATTCCTGCACTTATCTGTACACTAGGAGTAGTGGGAACCTCAATGGCTGTCTCACCTGTGAAGAATAGATACGGAAGGGCTGATGCTAACGCTAACCTAATGTGTTGGCTGGCATTTAACCCTGAGTATATGTTTATGGACGATATACCAGAGAACGGTGGATGATGCTTAGAGAAGAAGAAGATGATATGACACAAGAGATTCGTCAGTTTGTTGTCTTTGCAATTGATAATGAAATTAAAAAGTTAGTTCAAAAGATTACAGAACTTAAAGTTGAAAGTACTAGCGAGTATCTTGATGGTGTTAATGACGGCTTAGCCCTAGCAGTTAAAGCATTACATAGGGATAAGAGCGCATCATAAGTGTGGACTTACGCACTCAACACGACTGAAGAAGCAACTGCTGTTGAGGTAGGTTATCAACGACAGAAGCCATACTTTGGTGACCCAACTAAGAATGTCAACTACTCAGAGGGTGACCTGTGGGAAATGTGGCAACACGTTGTGTGTGCTGGGTCAGAGTTAGCCTTTGCGCGAATGGTTGGAAACAAAGATTTTGTACCACACTTTAATAAGTGGAAGTCTGAGTTAGATATTCCTGGAATCGGTGAGGTTCGGTATTCATTCCCGCCCATCAAAGGTCTTCGTTACACAACACGAGATGATGACAACCTAATCTATATACTTACAACTGGTGGACTGTGCAATAAAGAAAGACGCACGGCACCTGATTGGAAGGGACCAGATTATGTAGCAGTTGGTTGGATGTATGGTAAAGATTGCAAGAAAGATGAATGGAAATACAACGACAAGACTTGGTATGTTCCGCTAGGATATCTTAACCGAATGGAGACATTACCGAATGGCATCACAGAGTAGGAAACATCGTGGGTACAGGTCGCAGAAGGTCCTTGCTAACTTCCTGGCGGAGAATGGATTTCCTTTCGCGGAATCTACTGGTGCTGGACGTAGTGGCAGTGATGTTACTGGTACGGTGGGCATTGACTGGGAAGTAAAGGCTCGCACAGGATTTAATCCTGCTGCTGCTATTGCTCAGTTGAAAGACAGGGACAAAGGTGACCTTGGCATTGTAGTCTTAAGACTCAATGGACAAGGTGAGAAGTCAGTTGGAGATTGGGTATCGCTTATGCGAACAGAAGATTTAGTGTGGCTACTAAGGGAAGCAGGGTATGGTGATAAAAATTGACAACGACCTGCCCTCCATCAAAGCAATCCTTGAACACTACGGGGCAACCTTACGTAACACTCACGGACAAGTCAATCTTAGGTGTCCCTTTCACAGCGACTCGCATCAATCTGGCACGGCGAACCTCGATAAAAATATCTTCATTTGTTTTGCCTGTGGTATACAAGGTAACAGTATACAAATCATCGTGCGTCAAGAGGGGTTGAACTTCAATGAAGCAAAACGTTTTGCAGAAGGAATTACTGGGGAAGTCAGCACACAAGTACGCGGAAAGTATTCATCTGGCAGAAGATTACCTAGCAAGCAGGGGAATTCCCTTGGAGGTAGCACGGTTGGCTCAATTAGGCGTAGTCGCGGAACCTGATGTAGGTCACGAACAATACACAGGACGCTTATCAATCCCTTACATCACTAAGACTGGTGTTGTTGACATAAGATTTAGAAGTCTTAACCCTGCAGTTGAACCCAAGTATATGGGTATGGTAGGAGCAGAGACTCGTATGTATAACGTGATAGATGTGCAACGTGCAGGTGATTGGATTGGAGTATGCGAAGGTGAACTGGACACTCTTACTATGTCTCGTTGTGTTGGCTTTCCTTGTGTCGGTGTACCAGGTGCAAACTCTTGGAAGAAACACTACACACGATTGCTCGCTGACTTTGAAAGAGTATTTGTATTCGCGGATGGTGATGCGCCAGGACGAGAGTTCGCCAACAGTCTTGCCAGAGAACTTCCAGTTACAGTGGTTGGATTCGGAGATGGAGCAGATGTTAATTCTGTGTTCGTGTCGCACGGTAAGGACTTCATACTGGAAAAGATTGGCATTCAGTGAACGACGGTATAGACCCACATAACTATTGCCACGATTGTCACCTGCAATTTGAGGATTCATTTCAATTAGTGGACCATTACTTTGAAGAGGGTGAAGAGTTTGACCCGTACTACATACTGCCCAATGGATATAAACTTCTGCTAGGCTCACTGCTACGGTTTATGTATAACAATGCTGACAAACCTGACCAGATAAAACTTATCACGCAGTCTACTTATGTTACACTGTTCGCTAGTGAGAACGGTTACGACCTAGTAGATGAACTTGTTGAGGATATGGTAGTCAAGTCAGCACTCGTGGACTTTGACAAGAACTTGACACGACTATTAGAAACGGACAACAATGACGATGAAGGCGGAGCGTGAAGAGATATGGCAGATTATAAATCATCTAGTGAATCAAGGTCTGAAGGTATCATCATACGTCAAGGAAGGTTCTCACCTAATAGTGACTCTGAGCATTCCATTATTGCACGAGAACTCCACCTCGAAGTAAATCTTAGTAATCTAAATAAAGAACTTAGTGAGTTACTACTGAGTAAGCACAAAGACTATGGTCCAAAGAATATATCCCAAGCCCCTGGTGGTCCCATCAATGGACTGCGTGTGCGTATGCACGATAAGTTAGCACGCATCAACAACTTAGTTGATAGTGGTGCAACACCTGAGCACGAGTCACTTGAAGATTCGTTTAAGGATATGGCTAACTACGCAATCATTGGGCTTCTTGTCTTAAGAGGTAAGTGGGATAATGAGTGAAGGAAAAAGAACTCTTTGATTGGTTGAGGGAAACTTACTTACCTGACCTCATCCACTCACCTGAAGAGTACGATGGATTCGATTGCACTACTGATAGATACAAAATGTTTATCGAACTTAAGTCACGAAAGACACACTACCCTGACCTGTTGATTGAGAAGATGAAGTTTGACTTCTTACTTGAACAAGCACACTTGCTTGGCTTCACGCCTTGGTACATCAACTCAACACCGCAAGGTGTGTGGGCTTTCCCTTTGCATATGATGGTGCCTGTTGAGTGGGATGAGAAGTGGCTACCATCTACTACTGAGTTTGCTAATAAGAATAACAAAATGAAATTAGTTGGCTTCCTCCATTTAGATAACGGGGTAAGAATAAAGTGACGCTTGAGTGGGAACGCATTGAACCGTGGCAGTATGTGGTGGACTCTGTTGCATCTGAGTATCACCGCAGGTTTAGTGACATAGATTTAGAAGACATCCGACAGTCTTTGTATCAATGGTTTCTTGAACATCCCAATAAGTTAGATACGTGGGAAGCAATCGGTCCGAAGGACGCAAAGAATTTAATCTATCGTAGCCTACGCAATCAAGCATTAGATTATTGTCAGCATTGGAAGGCTAAGTCTGGTGGCTATGAGACTAGCGACCTGTTCTTCTATGAAGCAGATATGGTTGAAGCCTTACTTACTCCTGTCTTAAGAGGTGAATGGAATCAGTTAAACAAGGTAGACCTTGGTCGCCCTGGTCGCCCCTCTGCACCTAGTGAGGGTGGCAATATGATGGCGATGATGATTGAGGTTGACTTTGCATACTGGAAACTGACACCAGATGACAAGAAGTTATTGTTCCTGCGTCACGCTGAGGCTATGGACTTTCCTGACATAGCAAAAGAGATGGACTTGGGTAGTGAAGACACCGCCCGTATGCGCCACAAGCGTGGCATCCGTAAGTTAATCAACAAGATTGGTGGCTTCAGACCCTATCGTGATGAGGACTCAACGGATAAAGTTAATGAGGAACAAGGTCCCGTAGAATAGACCTGCGTATGCGCTTAGTAGTACAAACGGTACAAGGAATGGCAAGACTAATAACATCTTACGCATCAGGCGTACTCTCTGCTGGGTCTACATACATAGACTCTGAATGTAAATCGTAGAACTCTTCTATCTCTTTACCACTAGCAAACTGTAGTGTGTCATTCTGTGGCGCACAATTACTGCAGCCTTTGTCCTCACATACTTCGCACATCTTATCCTCCTGTTGAATAGAACCCGCTACCATTGAAGCGGATTGCTGGTGTGTTATAAATTCTACCGCTAACGTGCCCACAAACACAAGTAACTTCTTCGTCGCGTTCTTCTACCTTACGACTTAAGACTGTATGTGCGTGACATTTGTTGCACCGATACTCATACGTTGGCATCAGTACTCCAACCCTACATACCAAAACCCTAGTTGTACATCAGTGAAGTATCTGTTGATACTAAAACCAATAGCAAACCCAGATACTCGACCATATGTTAACCACTTTCTGTTTCTAATTTCTCTTGCGCTCATTCATCTCTCCAATCCATAGGTGTTGGTGCGGTGCTTATTGCTCCACACTCCTTGCATTCCTGCCTTAAGTCATACCAACTTACTTCTCTTGTCTCATCATCCCACATTACTGTGATGACAAACATCTTACAACCACAGATACAGGTAAGTATTGGCTTGCCTGTTAGGTCTAACATCAATACCAATTTCTGGTGACGTGATGTTGCCACGCTTTACACGGTGTGTCGTAACGATGCTTGATATATTTGTATGCCTTAAGTATCTGTATTGCTGGGTCATTGCTGGTTTCTTTAAGCATCTGTGCTATGCCATAAGCACTGCTGCCCTGTTGGTTCTTGGCTAGGTGGTCGAAACGTGACTCGGCAGTAAACAATTTATAAATACACTGCCTCTGTCTTAAGTCCCAATCATAACCTGCCTTGGCGTATCGCATAGCCATCACTTTGTTGGCTGCCTTCTGCTCCATTGTCGCCTTAGTCTGCGCCTTTACTGGGTGCTTGAACTGCACACCAACATTGACATTGACATCATTACCGAATGGGGCAAATAGAATTGCTACTACTAAGATTGAGACTGCTACTATGTGTCGCTTCATCCGTATAGTTTAGCAAGTTTCTGCTGAACATCCCGTCTATGCCTCTGTTCCGACTTGATAATGTTCTGATTATCCCTGTGCTTTAGTAGTTTGTAACGCTCAGATGCTAGTAACCCACCCCAGATAGTGCCCCATCCACCCCAGAACTGTACATTCTCAGGCTCCAGTCCTTCCTTAAGACATAACTCTTTGACTGGACAGGTGCGACATAAGCCTATTGCTTCGACGCTACGCAACACCTGTAGTTGCTGTTCATCTGCGTGGATACTGTTCTCGTAGTGCCATAGGTCAGGGTCTGGGTGGTTGTTACAGTTGCCATCTGCGTGCCACCGCTTATCAGGTAGCGTCATTAGATTACGGACTTAAGACTTAAGACTGGTAGCACATTGACTGCTTCACCCTTGTGTTCATCTGACCATTTAACATTTGAATGTACTTGATTGTCATACAACCACTCATCTTGTTGTGCGTAGGTCATAGTGTTCCATTGTTCTGGTAGTTGCTGGTCTGGTGCCAGCCATACGTTAACAACCTTGACTCCCTTTGTTTCGTACACTACCTCGAAGTGATTACTCATCTTGACACCTGCTTATCTTCACACTTAAGACACGTCTTTGAATTGTATTCGTTGTGGTCGAACTCATCATCACAACTGTTACATTTAATAAAGTCTGAATCGTCGTAAAATACTGGGTCGTTTAACTGTGGCTCACTCATCTTCCTCCTCCTCCGTCATCAAGCCACAATCTTTGAGTGCTTGTATTGCTTCGTGTAATGTCTTAAGTGCTAAGGCTTGCGTCTCTTCTGTTGTCATTCGTTTTCTCCTGTCTTAAGTAGTGTGTTGCCCTGTAACTTCTTATGTATCTGGTCTGCTGTGTAATCATATGACTGACCAGCGTTGCCGTCAACCCCTTCTGTCCATACAATTTTGCGATGGTCGAATCTAATTGTTGCGCCTTTGCCATACAGACTCATCAATAAACTTGCGCCCTCTGTGTGCTTTGTGCTTGCTACGTACTCGCCTTGTGGTGTATAGACTTTCCATTGTGGTGATGCTGCCATTTTAATTATCTCCTGTCGTGATGTCGTCGTTGATTATGATTCCGTATAATGATAGTAGGATGATTGGTATAATTGCAAGGATTAAGTAGGTCATTTCTTTTCTTCTGTCTTAAGTGGTGGGTTCTGTATTTCTCCAGCCATAACAAGCACTGCCTCTACGTGCTCTAGTGCCTTGGCTTTGCGCTTGTAGTTGGTGCCTAGCATTTCGTTGGCTACTGCCAGTGTGTTAATGCGGGCTGACATCTTCATACCCGTGTTAACTTCTAACTTAAGACTTGAATAGAGGGTGTGTAGTCTGAGTAAGTTCATCGCATCAACACCCCCTGCCCCAGTAAAGTTGCCCTCTGAATCGTAGTCGAATCCTTCGCGTCCTTTTGTGACTGCATCTAGTGTTTCGTTTGGTAACATTTCGTTATTCTCCTAGTCTCTTTAGTTGTCTATAACTTGGAATCTTTATAGCGCAACGCTGGCACATAATCCCTTGCTCGCCTTGCTTTGCCCAATCTTTTGTAGCCATCTTTCCGCAACCCTCGCAATTAACTATGTGTTCTAGCCAGTCACTAGGTATAAGTTTCTCTGTCATTAGTTATCTCCTGTCTTAAGTCGTCCTGCTTGTTCGCAGGTTGGGCACCCATCCGTTGGAGATACTCCGCAGAATGGGCAATAGTTAAGTTTTCTTTTGATGCTGTCGGTGAGCGTGTTGTCCCACATCCCGCCGTTGTCATTGATTGTCTTGTTGATTGAGTAAAGTACCCACTCGATTTCTTGTGCTGTTAGTTCCATTTGTTTTCTCCTGTCGTTGTTGTTAGTTGTACTATTGCACTGCTGACTTGCTGTTGTCAATAGGTTTCCGTGTGACCTTCGTCTCACGTCTTAAGTAGTAACCGTGTACGCACTGGCTAAGTTCTACCAAGCAATCTCCGCACATTATTCGCCCCAATACTTAACAATAGTTTCCATTGTGTGGTGTAAATTGCAATCACAATCCCCGCCGTTCATACTCTCGATGAATTCAAAGTGGTTGAGATTGTCCTCGTAAATTGTGGTGAGTAATTCGTCTATGGTGTAAGGCTTAAAGGTTGCATCCATTATGCGTCACCTAGATAACATTTCGTTATAGTTCCCCAGCAATAGCCGTCCTCTGTGTAGTTGATGTGCGTTGCTAGGATGTAAGCGAGGCTTAGTACTGCGCCCCAAAACATAACTCTAACAATCGTTCGCACTCTGTAATAGTTCTTATGTCTTAAGTCGTTATTCATTACCTCACCTTTTCTAATTCGCTTATGTATCCTGCGCCAAAATCTGCGTCAATAAATCCCCATTCAATTAAGACTGCGACGGCTTGGTCAAGGGCTTCAATGCCCCTAATCCCGTCGGCTAGGTCGTGCAATAAATGGTGTTGTTGGGTGTCTGAGTTGTAGTTCATACTAATTCCTCTGTCTTAAGTGGTGAGAATGTAACCTCGTCGCCGTAGTTGTTAGCAATCTCCCAGCCTTCGCCGATTGTGTAGAGGTAGTAATACTCCTCGCCTGAGTTGAAGTTGGTCACCCAATCTGCAACGCTGTCGAATGTGCGTGCTTCCTGCCCTGTCTCGCCCCTGTCCCTGCCGTAGGCAAGGCACCAATCTTCTTGGTGTGTCTCTCGGTTGCTGAAGTCTTGATAGGCTCCGATTTCCTGACTTAAGGCTGAAAGATTTCCTAAGTTCATCAGTCTTAGAACCTTGTCTACATCTTGGTAATGCTTGTCAAGGATTGCACCTACTCCCTCTTTATATCCGTCGAAGTGGCAATAGATTGCGGTCACCTTGTCGTCTTGCTTGATTGCGATTGTGCTTCTTGTACTCATTTGTTTTCTCCCGTCTTAAGTGTGAAGCCTTCGTAGTACCCGTCTTTGATGTCGTTCTTCATCCACTGTTCTGCGTTGGCTGTCCACTTGTCGATGTCGACTGTCCGTGATATGCCGTTTTGTGTGACCGTGTAGGTCGTTCCTTCTGTTGTGATTGTGTCCCCGTTAGGGTGTGTCCATTGTGCCATCTGCCTTGCTCCCGTCTAGTTGTGTAGTTGTATTTAAGTACAACCACCCGCGAATGTCTATCATTTACGGGTGTGATTTGCATCACACGTGCCCCCGTCGGATTGTGAACCCGTACCCGCTAGGCGGGGGCTGTTATGTCTTAAGACTTATCCCTTCACCTCGAAATCGTGAAAGCAATTCTGACAGCGAGGGGCGCATATTTTGAGAGTCTTAGCCGATAGGCGAATCTTCTCACCACATCCGCATTCTGCCACGAGGAGGTTCTTATTACGTCCCTTAGGCTTGGCGGTGCCTTCGTTGTTGTCGGCTGTTAGGCGTAGTGCTTCCTCGATTAGGTCGTGAGCGGTCTGCCATCTTGCCACGCATTCGTCCGATACGTCGGTCTTACTGAATCCAACTCGTGGCACCTGAGTGATGGTGAGCCCTAATGACTCTGCTCGCTCCTTGAATTTCTTGTTGTGGTACCCGTCCCCGCTTGTGCCTTGAATGCCTTCCTTGTTGTCGATTGAGTGAGCGGTTTCGTGAAGCAATGTGCCTAGAATCTCGCGGGCTTCGCGCTTGGCGATGGTGATGAAAATTTCGTGGAATGTTTCCTTACCAGATGCCCAAGGTGTCCAAGGTGTGAAATGTCCGTGGACCTTGTCGCTTCTTCCTGTCACGATTGTTGCTCGTGGGGCACCTGTCTCTTTTGAAATAATCTCGTGAGCCATTTCTAGGGCTAGTGTAATTGTTGAAAGGTTCTCAACTCTTGAACCCTTGATGAATAAATCCCCCGCTGTTGTTGTCTTCTTGGTTGCTGTCTTCATTTCTTCTTCTCCTGTCGTTTCGCTTATGTCTTAAGCGATAAGCCTAAGATACACGAGAGGTGTACACCTGTCTACTCTAAAACAAGCATATGAAGATGAACAGAAGATGAATTCTACCTGAGTTATTCCTGAGAACGGTGCCCCTCTGTAATGTCGACAATTCAAAAGTGATTGAAGATTCAACTACTTTCCCCGATTCTGTATTGTTGATAAGTCGACAATTGAAGAATGAATAACCCCCCCTCGGATTTGAAAGGGGGATAGTTCACCCCCTAACTTATCCACAGGAGTTATCCACAATGTTAATAACCTGTGGACAACGGATGTTAAGTTATCCACAACCCCCAATAAGGGGGTCATAAGTCTTAAGTCTGAAAAAGAAATCACCACCCGTTAGGGTGTCTAACTCTTTACCTGACCTTTAGGGTCAGGATTATTTGAGGGGGCATTGATGAATTTGTGTGCGGGGGGGAGGTATAGTCTTCCACCATAATTTTCTGTTATATTCCCCCCGCTTATATAGGCTCTGACCAGGGGTTTTACCCCTGTCAGGGACTATTATAAAAAAAAATAAAAATATATCCGAACCTAGTGTTCGGTTTAGGCACTTCCAACAGGTTATCTTATATGTAATGATTTATCATTACGAAGTTCTAAACGAACTCGCTTCGTTTGGGACTTCGCTCGTTCGTTAGTTATAATATATAAATAACTAATGATTAATGTTGAGTAAACGCCAGAGTTATGCCGTTCGGCAGGTAGCGTTATTAGACCGATATAGGGGACTCTATTATGGCTAACAGAGGGCGCAAGCCTGGGATACAAAACATCTCCAAAAAAGAAGCCCAGGAGCGAATGCTCCAACTTCTTGAGCAAGGCGCCACCATTACCGCTGCTATGGCAGCCGTAGGTCGTAACGATGTTACCTTCCGCCAATGGTCAATGCAAGATGCTGACTTCAAGGAACGGGCTGATAAAGCCAGACTTGCTGGCAAAGGGGTCAAGGCTGACCTAAAAGAACTCAAGGATATATCTTTTCCTGACTTCTGTGAGCAGTTCCTAGATTCCAAGATGTTTCCTCATCAGTTAAACTGGCTAGACCTGATTGACGGGGTAGAACCCCGATGGCAACCCGCAGGTATGACTTATGAACCTAGCGACCCTGACCGTGTACTTATCAACGTACCGCCTGAGCACGCCAAGTCTACAACTATCACGATTAACTACGCCGTGTATCGAATTGTTACAAACCCCAACATCCGCATAATTATTGTTTCAAAGACTCAGGGTATGGCTCGTAAGTTCCTTGGTGCTATCAAGACCAGACTTAGCCACCCAGCCTATATGAAACTTCAGACCGCCTTTGGTCCTAATGGTGGATTCCAAAAGGATGCTACCCAGTGGGCGGCAGATATGTTTTACCTAGGTACAGGACGCGACTCTGGCGAGAAAGACCCTACGGTTCAAGCCTTAGGTATCGGTTCTCAGATTTATGGTGCTCGCGCTGACTTGATTATTGTCGACGATGCTGTGATGGGTACCAATGCTCACGAGTGGGAAAAGCAGATGGAATGGCTTCAGAAAGAAGTTATCACCCGTCTTGGTCGACACGGTAAGTTAATTATTGTGGGAACCAGAGTGGCACCAGTTGACTTATACAAGATGCTGCGTGACCCAGGGCAGTGGTCAGGTGGGGTTTCTCCCTTTACCTACTGCGCTATGCCAGCCGTTTTAGAATTTGATGAAAAGCCTGAAGCGTGGAAAACCTTGTGGGCAGAAACTGACCGCCAAGAAAACGACAAGGATGACGCACTAGCCAATGGAAATTTTCCCAAGTGGGATGGACCTTCTCTCTTTAAGAGACGCTCTCAGGTATCACCGTCAGTATGGGCTATGGTCTACCAGCAAGAAGATGTCACCGAAGATTCAATCTTTGCCCCTTCTTGTGTCGCAGGTTCCGTCAACGGAATGCGAAAACGAGGTCCACTAAAGGCTGGAACTCCAGGACACCCTAAGCACCTTGAGGGTGCGTATACAGTTATGGGACTTGACCCTGCTATGGCAGGTGCCACTGGTGCAGTTATTTGCACATACAACAAGTCTGACGGAAAAATTTATGTTTTGGATTGTGTCAATATGACCGAACCAACTCCGCAAAAGATTCAGAACTTGATTGAAGAGTGGGTTGAGAAGTACAAGCCACAGGAACTGCGTATTGAAATCAACGCACATCAGAAGGCTTATGCACTAGATGACAACTTGCGTAATTATTTATCAATCCACGGATGTCAACTTAACTCACACTTTACTGGCAAGAACAAGTGGGACACATCATTTGGTGTAGCCTCAATGGCTTCATTATTTGGTAACACACGAGATGGACGATTCCAAGATAACAACATCATCGAACTCCCAAGCAATGAAGGCTCTGAAGGTCTAAAGACTTTAGTGCAAGAACTCATTACTTGGAAGCCTGATACTAAAAATCCAACCGACTGCGTTATGGCATTATGGTTTGCAATCATTCGCATCCGCGAACTAATGCAACGCTCTTCAAAGGTAGGACAGTTTGCTCAGAATCGTTGGGCAACCCAAGCACAAATTAACCAACGCCAATCTATTAATTTAGATGAAGCCTTCTCATCCCAATGGTCAGACCAATATAGTTAGGACAACAATGGCATTATCAATAGAGCAGGTAGTAGCACGGGTTGAATCCCTGCGCTACCGTAATCACGAACGTGATGCCCGTAACCTTGACGTACTTGCTGTCCGTAAGGGAAAGATTGCTCAGGTTTATCCTAACTTTTTTCCAGAGGGCGTTGATGCAAACGTAGTAGCAAACTTTATTGACATTGTTGCTCGTGACTTATCTGAAGTTATGGCTCCGCTTCCAGCGGTTAACTGCTCTGCAGCCAATCAAGTATCTGATAGAGCACGTACCTTTGCTGACAAGCGTACTCGTATTGCCTCTAACTACTTCCAACACTCAGACCTAGCAGTACAAATGTACTCAGGTGCTGACTGGTATATCACCTATGGTTTCGTCCCGTTCATTATTGAATTAGACGATGAAGCAAAACTGCCACGTATTCGCATAGAAAATCCTATTGGGGCTTACCCAGAATTCGACCGCTATGGACGCTGTGTGGCATTTGCTAAGCGATACTCTATGACACTTGGTGAACTGGTATCTCAGTTCCCAGAGTATGATAGAGAACTTCTTGGGCAAGAGGGCTACAAGCAAGACCTAAATGCAACAATTGAGATGGTTCGTTATTACGATAAAGACCAATCTATAATTTATGTACCACGTAGAGAGAATTTAATTCTTTCTCAGGCTGCTAACCCTCTTGGTAAGATGATGGTTGTTGTTGCACGTAAGCCATCTATTGATGGTGAACTACGTGGACAGTTTGATGACGTGCTTGGTATCCAGTTACTGCGTAACCGATTTGCATTACTTGCAATGGAAGCAGCAGAAAAATCTGTACAAGCACCTATCGTACTTCCACAAGATGTGCAAGAACTACAACTTGGTGGAGATGCTGTTATTCGTACAGCCAACCCAGCAGGTGTACGTCGTGTAGAACTTACTCTTCCACAGGGTGCATTTACTGAGCAGAATATTCTCAATCAAGAACTTCGTGTTGGTACACGCTATCCTGAATCTCGTACTGGAAACATTAGCCAATCAGTTGTTACTGGTCAAGGCGTTCAGGCTCTTATGGGAGCATTTGATACACAGGTTAAATCAGCACAAGCAATTTTTGCTGCAACACTTCGGGACATTATTCAAATCTGCTTTAATGTAGATGAAGTAATTTATCCACAAGAAAAAACAATTCGTGGAGTAGATTCGGGTTCACCTTATGAAATTACTTACAAGCCAACTAAAGACATCAAGAATGATTACTCTGCTGATGTTCGCTACGGTATGCTTGCTGGTCTTAATCCAGCACAAGGTCTTATCTTTATGCTTCAAGCACTTGGAGGAAAACTCATCAGCCGAGATATGGCAATGAGAGAACTACCATTTACAGTTAACGTAACACAAGAATTAGAAAAGATTGAAATTGAGGATATGCGCGGTGCGCTACTCGGTTCACTTACGGCATACACACAAGCAATTCCACAGATGGCTACTCAAGGTCAGGATGCTTCTGAAGTCGTACGTAAGATTGCTGCGGTTATCAAGGCTCGTCAAAAGGGTCAAGCACTAGAAGACGCAATTGAAGCCACATTCGCTCCGCAGCAACAGGTCCCTCCTGTTGGAGCACCACAATCGGTTGAGCAAATGTCCCCTGCTCCTGAGGCTGCTCCAGCAGGAGGCGCTCCTTCTCCAGAAATGATGGGCGGCGGTGCTCCTGCACAAGCAGAACAACCAAGTATTCAAAGTCTTCTTTCATCACTCAGTGGTGCATCAGGGCAAGGAAACGCATCAGTAAGAACAACTACACGTCGATAAAAAGGTAAGGGACAATGACAACAATCGTAGGCGTACAGAACGCAGATGGTTGCGTCATAGCAAGTGATTCACGTGTAGCAGAGGGTGGAAAGATTTACACACACCCGAAGATGGTAAAAGGAATTGAACGTGGTAGTTACCTTATTGCGGGTGCTGGTGACTATCGTGCTCTACAAGTAATCCTTCACGGATGGCAACCACCGCTTGTAAATGCAAAAGCAAAACAAAATCTTTATGAGTTTGTTATTAACAAAGTTGCACCGTCACTTAAAGCAACATTGATTGAAGCAGGAATTGATTTCAAAAGTTCAGACAGTTCTGACGATAAATTTGAATTACAAATTCTTATTGCTATCAATGGAATAATACTTGAAATTGACAGTGACTTTGCGGTAGCAATGAATGACACAAATTTTTATGCAATTGGTTCAGGCGGAGATTATGCACTTGGTGCATTACACGCTGGGGCATCTGTATTAGATGCAATGAGAATTGCAGCACTTAACAATAATGCAACATCGGCTCCATTTCATATACTTAAACAAGAGATTAATTAGGAGAAACAATGGCTGGAAAACCAGGACGCAGCGGTGGCGCTAACGGCGGACCTCAGTACAACCCAGCAAATGTCAATGGTATGGGCGGCAACGGACAATCAGGACGTGGCTACACAGGTTTTGCCTATGGACAGAACCAAGCATTGGCAGAACAACAGTCTGCTGCTCCTATGGCAAAAGCACCATCACTGACTGGAACAACAGCATCACCTATTTCAATGGCAAGCAACCTTCCGCAAGTAACTCCAATTACTGCTCCAACAGAACGACCAGAAGAGCCAGTAACTACAGGCATTGCTATGGGACCAGGAGCAGGACCAGAAGCACTCACACTTCCTGGTGCAGGTGACACGAGCGAAGATAAGCAGCGTTTGCTTTCTTATCTTCCAGCACTCGAAGTCGCAGCACAGAGCCCTAACTCCTCGCAAGCCTTCCGCAATTATGTGAGAGTGTTAAGGGCTACTCTTTAATGGCATTTCAACCAACGCAAAAAACAAAAACTGGTTCAGCATTTTATACTATTGGTGCGTTCAATCAATATTATAATAGCGACAAAAAACCTCAGTCATTGGTGCTGCCTTTAGATTTTGGAACATCTGTTCCTCCTATGGCACGTACAACTGCTGCATTTCAAATAGAAAAAAAAGAAACCCAAGACCCTAATGCTCCAAAAGAACCTGGCTTCTGGGGAAAAATATTTGCTGGTATGGAGAAGGCTTATAACTTTGCAAGCCAGGCTGTTTCATTTGGTTTAACTCTTGATGAAAAGACTAACCCAATTTGGCAGGGTGGTTTTAATGTCGATGGAGTAAAAAAAGCCTGGGACGGTTCTCGAAACATTTCTCCTGGACAAGCAGTAATGCGTCAGTTCGGTCAAGTCGTTGACCCATTTGATGATGTATTTAATGGAATTGTTAAGACTGTTAGTGGCGGAAAACTTTCTGGTACAGAAAAGTTTATGCAGGACCACATTCTTTTTGCAGCAAATGACTTTGATATCTTTGATAAGAACCAACGCAAGGAAGCATTTAGCAACCAAGCAGTTGGTCGCATAGGTTCCTGGAGTACAGATGTTGTTGCTCGATTTGTAATTGACCCAACTATCTTTGCAGGTAAAGCAGTCAAGGCTTACAAGGGAATTTCTACTGCAGTTAAAGGCACAAAAGAATTGCGTGCTATCTTGGCTGGAGAACAAACTGGATTTAAGGCTAATAAGGTAAAGGCTACATTTGAGTCGTTTCTTGAAAATACTGACAATATGGATGAGGCTGACCTATTCCGAGTCAAGGCTATTCGTGAATCTTCTAATCCTGCTTCATTATCTAGTTTACTTGCTGATGCAAACAAAGAAACAGATAAACTGCTACGTCATCAACTTAAAGCAGATATTATTCTTTCTGCTCAAGGTGACCCTGTTGCATACAAGCGTCTTACAGAAACAAGCGAAATACTTGCTACCAAATTAGGTAAACTCCGTGATGAAGTTTCAGATGTTAAGTATCTGGGTTCAGGTGTTGACAAGGCAACGGGTAACCTTACTTTTGATTTAGTAAATAATGGCACAGATATTGATGCAGCAAATATTCTTATCAAGCAATATGATGACGAACTAGCAGAAATTCATAAGCGACTTTCCGCTGAGGCTATACTTGACCCTAATGTTGTACCAACAATAGATAATATCTCTGCATTTCGTCAGAAGTTCTCTAACAGTCAAAGTTTTATTGACATACGCGCAACTGCTCCAGGAACATATGTTTCATCTGTTGCCCCTTGGGGTGCACGTGTTCTAACTGGATTTTTCTACAAGCGTCCTAAGGGATGGATTGACTTTAACGATAACCAATCTGTACAAACAATTGACAATATGCTCTCTCGCGTACGTGGTGTATCTGACAAGCAGGTAGCAAACTACAGCGCGAAGATTGATGACATTAAGGCACAACTTAAGGCTGGCGTTAAAGATGACACAGCCCGTGGCGTTAGTGCTGCAGATGTTAAGAACACACTTGAGTCACAGTTAAAGAACCTTGAAGATGACCTTGCCAAATCTCGTTTTTCTGTAGAGCGCAAAGATGCGCTTTTTGCCAAATATGCAAAAACTGTAGATGTTAATGACCGTGCTCGTGTATACCAGGAAATTGAAGCAGAAGTCTTTAGTACAGTTGCTCGTCAGTATGGATTTAGTGACGATGCTGTAAAGAAGGCTTGGTCAACGTTTCAAGATGGTCGCGTAAGTGCACAGAATCTTATTCGTGAGCGTGTATACACAGGTTCAGTCGCTGCTGCATCAAAGGCTTCAACAAAGCCAATTCTTGGCGCAGAAGGTGCAATGTATATTATTCCTGCACCACTTATGGAAACACAGTTAGCACATCAATTGCCAACTCTTGACATTGAGCAGATGTATCGCTCACTAAATAAGTTTACTCGTGGTGCTCGTATCGATAAAGGCGGAAGAATCTACAAGACAACTTCCAAGAGTCGTGAAGTGGGAACCGAACTTATCGATGGGCTAGACTCATTGATTAAGTTTGAAGTTCTTGCACGTGTTGGTTATCCAGTACGTAACGTAACTGAAGGATTGATGCGTACTCTGGCTGTTGCAGGACCTATGGCTATTATCAAGGCAGCATCTACAGGTTCTAATAATCTTGTTGCTAACCGATTTGTAGGCTCAACGTATCAGGATGTCTTTAAGTGGAGCAATACAGTCAAGATGAAAACAAAGCGTGCTGAACTTGTTTCTGAAAGAACAATATCAAACAACGTAGATTTAATTGACCAACAGATTGCAGACATAGACAATATGCTTGTCAATCCAGGTAAGGTTAAAGACAAGTACGGTATGGGTCTTAACCAAGTTGACGGTATTTTATACCAGGATGCACTAGGTGCAACCCGTGAACAAGCAGATGCAATCTCTGCTCAGTTTGTTAAGAACGCTGCAAGGATTATGGATGATACATTTGTAGAATCACATAGAAAACTTAGCCGTGCATATGAAACAACTGGTGACTTTGTTACAATTACTGGAGATAATCCAGGCTGGGTTGCGGGGTATGAGCGTGTTATTAACCGCCAACTGCGTAACTCAAAAATTACATCTCAACTTCTTGCTGGTAAAAGTGTCGACGAAGTAGAGCAGTTCTTACTTAAGACACCAGAGGGTCGCAATATTATGCGTAACCTTGGTATGGGTCGTGAGGCTCGTGACATTGTTGAGGCTAATGCAATTAACATTGACAGCCTATTCCCACGTGGAACAGAAGGCTTGAAGGAGATTGCTGCCACTCGTCGGATTACTGCTGATGATATTGAAAAGTTCTTTGGAACTGGAACAGCAGGACGACCACCCGTTAACGGTGCTCAAATTGGCGCAGCCAATGGAACAAGTGCTATTGCTAATGCATTTAGTGGAGTTCTTGAAGGATTCTATAAATATGCTGGCGAGATACCTGAATCAGCGTTAGTTCGTAACCCATTATTTGTAGACCTTTATCGCACTCGCGTAGAAGCATCTATCCGAAATGCAATTGAAACATATCCAGGAGAGACAATTCCTCCTGCGTATCTACGCAAACTAGAAGGTTCAGCACGTCAATGGGCAAGAGCAGAAATGCGCCGCACTCTCTACGATACATCTGAGCGTGTAGACTCAGCAACTGCAGTTAAGTACATCTTTCCTTTCTTTGGCGCATTCGCTGACGTAGCAAGCAAGTGGGGTCGCATCCTTGCAGATGACCCAAGCAAGTTGCGTATTCTTGAAACCACATACAACTCACCTGACCGTATGGGTATCACAGAAGAGCGCGAAGGTAGAACCTATATCAACATTCCTGGTGAGTGGGCTAAGCGTATGAAGTTGGGTGACCGCCCACTATCAGTACCTAAAGCATCACTTAACCTCATCTTCCAAGGTGGAGCGTGGTGGAACCCAGGTGCTGGTTGGTTCGTACAGTATGGTGCATCAGCATTACTGAAGCAAGTTTCTCAATTGGAACAGAATGCATTGATGAACGAAATCCTTCCCTATGGTCCAGATGGTACTGGTTGGAAAGACTTAGTTCTACAAAGTGCTGGACTTCGTAAGTTATTTGCTCTTGGCAACGAAGCAGACCCAATGCGTTCTAACCTTACAGTTACTATTGCTATGGAAGAGAACCATAAGTACGATGTTGGACTTCGTGATACGGCACCAACAACAAAAGAAATTAATGATAGGGCTTTAGGTATCCTCGCAATGGAGGCAACAAGCCGATTTATTCTTCCTTTTGCCACAAACACTAAGTCTCCTTATCAGTTCTATATTGATGAGTACCAGAAGTTGCGCCAAGAAGACTCAGCAAATGCAGCAGATAACTTCTGGAAAAAGTATGGAGATGATTACTACATCTTCACAACTAGCCGTTCTAAGAATAACACTGGTGTTAATGCATCTATTGAGGCTGACAAACGTGCTACAGAACTTAGTGACCTAATTGCCAAGAACCCTGAGTATGGTTGGTTTGTAGTAGGAGATGCCAACAACGGTGCCTTCTCATCTACCATCTATAAGAAGCAACGCGAACAAGCAGTTGCTCCTGGTAGCACAACTAAGTTCCGTGAGTCTCAAGACCCTTACAAGGCTATTGCTTCTACACGGGCAACATTGGGCTGGGATACTTACAACAAAGGCAACGACTATATTGAATCACAGCGCATTGCTCGTGGCTTGAAGAGTCTTAACTCAAAGGGTGCAGAAGACTTACTCGCAGCAAAGCAACAGTTTATTGCTGAACTATCTGCCGAGAATCCAGACTGGGCAACTGCACGAGGAAAGATTGATACCAACAAGGTAGATAACTTCTTAAAATTTGCTAAAGAAATGACACTTGACAAGCGTACTGCTAAGCGTCCAGATATAAAGGCTGTTGCAGATTACTTTGCAGGACGTGAATACATTCGTGGATTACTTGCTCAACGTAAGAGTCAATCATTGGATAACACTGAGAACCTTGATATTAAGGAAAAATGGGACTCATTCATCGGTGATTTGATTGATGAAAATATTACATTTGGCAGAGTATATACACGCATACTTGAAAATGATGATTTAAGGAAGGGTTTCTAATGAGCGGAGCACTTGATAAACTACTTGGTGGAAACACTACTGGTAATACTACCAGCGGAGACACTGGTTATGTAAACAAGGTTTACCTTGGTTCTACTCCTATAGTTAAGGGCAAGAAAGTTATGTCGCCTACTGGAACTCAGTACACACAGGCTACTACGGGTGGAGATTTAACAAGTCCTATAGCCGATGCAAAGAAAGACTTCTTCTCTTGGGATGATAAGAAGTTAAACTCTTTCATCTCTCGCTTAAATTCTTATGGTTATAAGAATGTCTCACGCATTACAGCAAAAGCAATGTGGGATATGGCGGTTGATGGTGCGTCTACTTGGTATGCAGGTTCTGCTGGCACACAGAAGATTACACCTGACCAGTACTTACAATGGTACTCAAAAGGTCAAGGTGCTACCGCTGAGAGACTTCCACAGAAGCAGGTTTATCTTTATGATAACGATGCCATCAAAGGAATCATTGACGACACCCTTACTAATGTCTTAGGACGTAAGGCTACTGCAGATGAGAACAAGCAGTTCTTCATAAAACTAAAGGATATGATTAACGAGGGAAGAGTAACAACCACAGAAACAAAGGTTGTTAAAGGCAAGAAGATGAATGTTTCTACAACAACTCCTGGTTTTAGCCAAGAGGCTGCTGCACGTGAGATTGAGAAGCAGATTAAATCAGGTACCGCAGGTCAAAAAGAAGATTACCTTCAGAAGAAGAGCCTTGACTTCGCTGACTTCTTATCACAATTGGGGGGCTAATCAATGGTTGACACAAATACAATTGCTGGTATTACGGCAGCATCTGCTGCTGATGCAGAACTTAATGCCAATAAAGTAGCAGCACAAGCATTTGGAATTACTGAAGCACTTATCAAGCAGTATCCAGAACTTGCTCAGGTATGGGAACTATTCCTTGCTGGCAATCTAACTGATGCAAAACTTGCTTACTACAACACAAGTTATTATCAGAATTTATCATCTATATCTAAGAACCGTAGCGCACTTAAGGCTACGCAAAAGGGTGTGTATGACCAGCAATTAGAATCATATCGTCTATCACAAAAGAAGCGATTGATTGCTAAGGGTATTAATCTTGACGATACATCATTTAATTCTATTACTGAGAATGCATTTGAACTTGGTATGGATGATAACCAACTAGACCTTAAGGCTATTGGTGCATTCACTGGCAGACTAGGTGGAACACCACTAGGCACGGTGCAGAATCTTAAAGAATATGCTAACTCTTTTGGTATGTCATATCAAGATAAAGACTTTGATTCTTGGTCACGCAACATCTTCTCAGGTACTACAACAGTAGAAGACCTACAAGCAAAGATTCGCACTGATGCAGCATCTGCCTTCCCTGGCTATGCTGACCAGATTAATAAGGGCGTAAGCGTTGATGCTCTGGCATCCGCATATAAATCATCTATGGCTAACATCCTAGAAATTGACCCTGATTCAATTGGATATAACGACCCAACATTGCGTCGTACATTGCAGGCTATTGGCACAGATGGTAAGCCAACAACTAAACCATTGTGGCAATTTGAAAAGGAACTCCGTATGGACCCTCGTTGGGAATATACCAACAATGCCCGTAATAGTATTGATTCTTTATCCTTAAAGGTTCTTCGTGATTGGGGTCTAGCATAATGGCACGTTATAATCCAGAGTTAATGCAACTCGATGATGGAGCCACTGGCGCACCAAGAGTCGCTGGACCACGTACAGATGTAACTCAAGTTACCGCAGAAGATGTTAAAGCCTCACTTGATAAAGCAGCAATAGACCTTGGTCTTGACCCACGTGCTGCACAGTTTGAAGAAACTGAAATATTTTATCCAACGGGTGGCGGAACGCCAGTTGCTGGTGCCTCTTCAGCAGATGCTGAATATTTTATGAGCAATGGTTTTACTGCTGGCAGTTTACCAAGAAAGTACCAAGGGTTATTTGGCACTGATTCAAATATTATTGGCTGGAGAGTAGTATCAAATCCAGATGGAACTAAGTCAATTGAAGTTGCAACCCCACAAGGTGATGTTGATGGTGGACTAAGTTTTTCAAGATATGGCGCAACTTTCAAAGAAGATGACTTTGGTAATGTTTCTGCATTCGCTACGGGTAGCACTACAACTGGCATAAAATCTAACACAGGAACATTTGGGCAGTCAGAAGTTGATGCAGCATACAAGGCTGGTCAGGCTGCTACTGCAGCAATTGTTGCTGCTAAAGCAACGCAAGAACGTGAATCAATTATTAAGGTTCTCCAAGACCGCTTTTCTAAGTATGGTCTTACAGGTCTTGCCAATAAGATTAAAGAACTTGCCATTGATGGAGCAACTGAAGCAACTATTACTTTAGGACTTCAAGCAACTGATGAGTACAAGATGCGCTTTAAGGCTAACGAAATTCGTCAAAAGAATAACTTATCTGTTCTACAGCCAGCAGAGTATCTCAATCTTGAAGATGGATACCGTCAAGTATTGCGTGCTTATGGATTAAAGCAATTTGACAACGATGAATACGTCCAGCAGTTTATTGCTAATGATGTATCAGCAGCAGAACTATCTAATCGAGTTGTAACAGCAGTCCAGCGTGTACAAAATGCTGACCCTGCGATATCAAAACAACTACGTGATTTCTATGGAATTGGTTCTGGCGACTTAGTTGCATATGTACTTGACCCACAACAGCAGTTTCAAAAGATTGAACGTCAGGTTGCAGCATCAGAGATTGGTGTAGCAGCAGGTCGTCAAGGACTTAGTGTTGGTGTTGGAGTTGCAGAGCAACTAGCAGCACAGGGAGTATCAATGGCTGAGGCTCAAAAGGGTTATGCAACCATTGCAGATATTCTTCCTACCGCTGAAAAACTATCAGCAATCTATCGAGATAGTAGTGGCGTAACTTATGGTCAGTCAAGTGCAGAACAAGAAGTATTTAACTCTCTTGCCTCAGCACAACGTGCTCGTCAGAAACTAACTGGACTCGAAGTGGGAACATTTGGCTCAAAGGCTGGTACTAATACTGTATCCCTAACTAGCGGAAAATCTGCAGGACAAATATAAAATAGATTCCTATGTGACCGACCAGCCCACATAGCGTAGAAGACTGGTAGTAAGAGCCAGGCTAGTTCCCCGACTAGAATCTGAGGCTTGCGATTCAAACGAATAGAAGGGTGGGTTGCTATGAGCAACAACTACTGGGATGAAGACGAAGACGACCTAGATACCGACA